>Ga0224501_10000459_pt1 | contig 32487 bp, 33 predicted proteins | sample SF_Oct11_sed_USG_4_FD_169105 | JGI IMG/M metagenome (GOLD analysis project Ga0224501, IMG submission 169105) | Sediment microbial communities from San Francisco Bay, California, United States - SF_Oct11_sed_USGS_8_1 | ecosystem: Environmental > Aquatic > Marine > Sediment | place: USA... | reverse complement strand
GGTCCAGCCCGATACAACCCAGAATTCTATCCAGCAATTGACCACTCGCCCCTACAAAAGGCTTGCCTTGGCGATCCTCATCTGCACCCGGAGCCTCCCCGATCAACATCACATGTGCCTTGGGATTACCATCACAAAACACCATATTTGTTGCTGTCTTTTTCAAGGCAATGCCGTCAAAGCCCGCCAAAGCCGCTTGTAAATCCTCTAAATTATGCGCACCCGCCGCAAGTCTGACAGCCTCCTCATAAGCCTCTGATTTACCCAAAAAAACAGGAGGCGCAGCCTCCACAGGTTTTATTTGGGTGATCGTTTGAGCAACAAAAGGGACTTCCTTGGCAATCTCTGTGTGATCCTGCGCCTCATCCAGCCATATATCACAAACACCATGATCCGCATACCATTCCAAGGCCTGAATCATCTCTTGTTGCATCGCAGCATTACTCACGCATTTATCCTTCTATTTTGTTAAGAAAAGATAGGTTAAAATAGATTCTGCAAGATTGTAAAGAGAGGAATAGATGCAAGAGCCTACCCCGATCAGAAGTGACCGCGAATGCATGCCCTATGATGTGGTAATTATCGGCGCGGGTCCATCCGGATTATCCTGCGCTATTCGCCTGAAACAGCTTGATCCCGAAATAAGTGTTTGCATTCTTGAAAAAGGCTCGGAAGTCGGCGCACATATTCTCTCCGGTGCGACCATAGAAACCCGCAGTCTTGACGAGCTTATCCCTAATTGGAAGGAAAAAGGTGCGCCGCTGAAAACTCAAGCCAAAAGTGATGAGTTTTTGCTCTTGAGTGAAACAGGCGCAAAAAAGCTCCTCACACCTCCGCAAATGCATAATAAGGGGAATTACATTATATCACTTGGAAATTTAAGCCGCTGGCTGGCCGAACAAGCCGAAGAGCTTGGTATCGAGATTTTCCCCGGTTTTTCCGCTGCCGAAATCCTTTATGATGAAAATAACGCGGTGATAGGCGTAGCCACAGGCGATATGGGATTAGATGAGCAGGGCAATAAAACAGAATCCTTCGAAGCAGGTGTGGAGCTTCATGCACGACAAACAGTCTTTGCTGAAGGGTGTCATGGCTCCCTTACCAAAAAACTGATCGAAAAATATGATCTTCGCGCCAATTCAGACCCCCAGACTTATGGATTGGGCATTAAAGAGCTATGGGAGATCAAACCGGAAAACCACCGCGAAGGCCACATCACCCATACAATTGGCTGGCCTATGGATAAGAATACCTATGGCGGATCATGGATTTATCATATGGAGAATAATCTTCTTTCAATTGGATTCGTAGTCGGACTGGATTATAAAAACCCCTATCTTTCTCCCTTTGAAGAAATGCAGCGCCTGAAACTTCATCCTAAAATCAAACCCTTACTCGAAGGCGGCAAGCGTATTTCATATGGCGCAAGAACTTTGGTCGAAGGCGGATTCCAATCTCTCCCGAAACTGACCTTTAACGGAGGCTTACTCATAGGCGACACAGCCGGATTCCTTAATGTCCCAAAGATCAAAGGCACACATACAGCCATGAAATCAGGCATAATTGCCGCAGACAGCCTTCATGCCCTGCTACAAGAATCATCTGAAAAAGGCCAAGAATGCGTAAATTATACTGAAAACCTCAAAAACTCATGGCTCTGGAAAGAATTAAGAGCCGTGCGTAATATCCGCCCCGGCTTCCATAAAGGACTATGGCACGGGCTTATCAATGCAGTTTTCGAGACCATTACTTTTGGTTTAGCCCCGTGGACGCTCAAAAACCATGCCGATCATGCCCAGCTTGGTAAAGCAGAAAATCACGAGAAAATAGACTATCCCAAGCCAGATGGCGTGATTACCTTTGATAAGCTTACTTCGGTACAGCTTTCCAATACAAATCACGCGGAAGGCCAGCCTTGCCATTTAAAACTAAAAGACCCGTTAATTCCGGTTGAAAAAAACCTTCCGGATTACGCAGAACCGGCTCAGCGCTACTGCCCTGCGGCCGTTTACGAGATTATAGAGGAAAACGGCCAGCCCCGATTCCAGATCAACAGCCAGAATTGTGTGCACTGTAAGACTTGTGATATTAAAGATCCGGCACAAAATATCGATTGGAATGTGCCCGAAGGCGGCGGTGGTCCGAATTATCCTAATATGTAAGTAATTTTTTTTCTAAAAGCTGGAAGATATTAAGAATTTATGCGCATAATATAAATATACACTATAGTCATTTCGCTTTATTTTTGTACAAGGCATGAAGAGCGAAGCGTATAAAAAAAATACGTAAGAAGCGAAGAAACGATGTCCGAAACTAAAATCAAATGGCTATAAAGATAAGGGAAGAATTTAGATGAACACACTGACTTTGATCATAGCGTCATGTATAAGCGGCGTGTGCGGCAATCAGTCCACAATGCCTGCTAGCACCCTCCAGCTTGCAAGTATCGAACAAGTCCAGAAAGAAGCAGAAAAACAGGAAAGCTCCCTGCCGCTTTTTTCCGGCCATTACCTTTCCAGCCGCTTTGCCCAAAACCACCATGACTGGAAAAACTCATACAGATTTCTCTCTCCGATTGTGCAAACCCATAAGGATATTGAAGACTTAAAGGGCCGCGCTATGATTTTGTCTATGGGCGCAGGAGAATACAAAAGCGCTTTGAAACTGGCCAAAGAGATCAAGGCCACGGAATCGGGTCAGGATGATATTCTTTCCCATATTTTCCTACTGATAGAAGCCTTCAAATCAGCCGATTACGAGGAAGTTTCAAAGCAATTAGAAGCTATGCCTCCAAACCCGACAACGAAATTTGTAGGACCCTTTATTCAGGCATGGGCATCAGCCGCTCAAAACAAGCTTGATTTAGACGGACTGCAAGACAGCACCATAAAACTTTATCACGGGATTTTGATTTCGGATTATCTAAATGACCACAGTGAAATCAAAAAAACACTGGAAAAAGCGCTCAAAGTCGAAGACATTCAGCCCGGAGAACTCTTGAAAATTGCCGATATTTATGGCCATATCGGTATGAAAGAAAAATCTGAAGAGCTATATGAAACAGCCAAAGAAGCCCTAACCAAAATCGGTTTAGGGGAAGCTCAGATCAAACATCTGGATCAAAAAATTTCCGATATCAAAAGCGGCAAAAACGAAAATATTTTCGAGGAAATAAAATCGCCGCAGGAAGGACTGGCCAAGGCCTTTTATGATATCGGCAACAACCTGTTCTCAGAAAATAACGACGAAACTGCGCAGATTTTTGCGCATATCTCGCTTTATATCAAACCGGATTTATACGATGCCACGCTGTTACTGGCCGATATAGCTGCTAAGTACGGACAATATCAGGAAGCCCTTAATTTTTATTCTGAAATCCCGCAAGAACACAAAGACTATATCCCCTCACGGCACAAAATGGCCGAAATGTGGGTTGAAATGGATGACAATAACAAAGCTCTAAGCACCCTTGAGCAGCTAGCTCACAAAACCGAAGATATAAAAACCAGAATCAAGATCGCTGATATATACCGCCGCAATGAACAATTCGGCTTGGCACTAGACTCCTATAACAAAGCAGCTAAAGAATTCAGTCATGATGTTCCCGATGAATACTGGCATCTTTATTATTTACGCGGCATGACCCATGAACAAGCCAAAAACTGGACTAATGCCGAAGATGATTTAAAAAAAGCCCTGACTTATCGTCCCGATCATCCTTATCTGCTCAATTACCTTGGCTATGCATGGGCAGATAGAGGCGAAAATCTGGACCAGGCACTTGGAATGATCAAGCGCGCCGTTGATCTACGCCCCAATGACGGTTTTATCATCGACTCTCTTGGCTGGGTACAATACCGACTTGGTCAATATGAAGACGCTATCCCAAATCTGGAAAGAGCTGTCGAGCTTCAGCCCTATGATCCGATTATTAATGACCATCTGGGCGATGCCTATTGGAAAGTAGGCCGGAAATTAGAAGCTAAATTCCAGTGGGAACGCTCTATCAACCACTCCAAAGATAATGAAGCCATTCTAATAACCAGAAAAAAACTGGAATCCGGTCTGCAGGAAAGCCATAAGATTGCGGAAGCTGACGCCAAAACAGAATAATTATTCCGAATAATCATGCAAATAGAACAAGAAAACGCAGAACGGATTATCTTTGCGCCGGCAAAAATTAATTTATATCTGAATATTTTAGAACGTTATAAAACAGGGTATCACTCCATAGATTCCCTTGTCGTATTCTGCGATATAGGCGATGAAATCAAAATAGAGCCCTCAGAAGATTTTCAATTAAAACTCACAGGACCGTTTTCCCGTTATTTGCTGGACAAAACCGATAACTTAAACCTTGTGACCCGTGCGGCAACATCCTATGCAGATATAGCTCAAAAACCCTTGGATTTCAAAATCACCCTGACCAAAAACCTACCCGTAGCCGCAGGTCTTGGCGGCGGCTCGTCAGATGCCGCAGCCACAATATGCGGATTAAGACAAATCTGGCAACTCCCCGAAAATGAGGAATATCTAGGCGCACTTCTTCTTAATTTAGGCGCCGATGTTCCGGTTTGCATGAGATGTGAACCATCACATATATCAAATAAGGGACAAGTGATTAACCTTGCCCCGCCCATGCCGGAAATTCCTGTTGTACTGGTAAACCCTTTAAAGCCATGCCCGACGCAGGATGTTTTCACCCGATTTAAAGGTCCGTTCAAAGAAAGTACACTTGAAACTCTGCCCGATTCATTTGACACAATTTATGATCTGGTCGCTTTTATCAAAAAACAGGATAATGATCTTTACGAACCTGCAACACAACTTGTCCCTGAAATCAAAAATATAGTTTCAGCATTATCCCTGCAGAATGGATGCCTGATCTCACGGATGAGCGGGTCAGGCGCAAGCGTCTTCGCCCTATTCGAAAATGAGGAAAGCGCCCAAAATGCTCAAAAACATATCTCAGAGGAAAACCCGGATTGGTGGGTAAAACAGGGCTGGATAAACAGGGTCGAGCGTTACTGATAGAGCAAAGAGCGTTTGAATTGAATAACGATCACAGCTCTAAAATGGGCAATCGACACGAAAGGTCACAAGCCGCCCATCTTCGGGATGATGAAATGTGATATCCTGAGCATGTAAATTCAATCGGTCGGACGCCTTCAAAGACTCTTCATGCCCATAAAAATCATCACCGAGAATCGGATATCCTAAATCCTGCATATGCACACGCAACTGATGGGTGCGGCCAGTCTCGGGCAGAAGCTTTACCCTTGAATACGGCCCCTCATGCCCTAATAGCTCCCATCTGGTAACAGCCTCCTTGCCTTGTTCAAAATCAATCATCTGGCGCGGCCTGTTCGGCCAGTCACAGCGCATGGGCTTTGAAATCACCCCCGAAGCTTCAGGAACATGCCCCCATAACTTGGCAATATAGGTTTTGCTAACCTTACGTTCTTCGAATTGCAAACCAATATTGCGCAAAACATCCTTACTGCGGGCCATTATCATCACACCGGAAGTCATCATATCCAGACGATGCACGATAATCGCTTCCGGGAAAACTTTACGCACGCGGCTTTCCAGACACTCCGCCATATCTTCTCCCCTCCCAGGAACACTAAGTAAATTCTCGGGCTTATTTGCAATAAGTATAAACTCATCAGCATATATAACCTCATGACCGGAAGATGGCGGCGGATCATAAATAAATTCTATATTTCTGGATTTAGCGACCATATTGTAATACATTCTTTAAAAATAGAAGTTTTAAAAAGTTGAAAGACTTTATAGCAACGTGTAAAAATAAATGGCAATGACTATATGAAAAATATAAATTTATTTCTGATACTTTTACTGGGCGGTTTTTCTCTTTCTATGGCGTCATCTCGGGTCTTTGCGCAAGAATATCTTGGCGACTTGACAGTTAAAAAAGAAGAAAAGAAAGAAGAGCGTATAAAACCTGTCCCGAAAACGTTTTCTTCACACCTTCGCAGTATCAATCAGGCCGAAAAGCTGGATGTTGAATATTACAATCTCTATGTTCTTCTGTGGAATTTCGCGCAAGTCAATTACAATCATCAAGGAAAATTAATGGCGCATATGGAAGCCGAAAAATTCCGTTATACGCGTTATCCAGCGGAATTTACAAAAGACCTTGAAGACGCTATGAAAGCCCTGAATGAACATTATAAACAAACACAAGAAGCACTAGAGAAGGCTGAAACCAATTATAAAATCATCCGCGAAGGTATCATGCCGGATGAACACGAGACACTTGATGAACTTTGGAAAGAGAAAATCGATGAATTCGAATCCCGTTCCAAAGTCTATTTTAAATCCCAGCACACATTTTTGATCACCTATAAAAACCTTGTCGAATATATCATTACACAAGGCGGCAGCTATTATTACGACAGCAATAAGCAAGGTGTCAGTTTTTATGACGTAACAGGCTATACATATTTCGCCAAATCCATAGATACCATGGCAAAAATTAGCTTTGATCAAAAAGAATACCTTAGAAAAATTGCACCCTTTCTCAGCGCACTGATTATTCCGTAATTTTTACTTTTTTTATAAGGAAGTAGTAGCCATGAAAAAATCCCGCAGGATTTTTATTTTCATTATTATTTTTATACTGATCTGCGGGTTCGGTGGTTTTATTTTGTATCAAAAACATGCACAAAAACAACAACTAACCGCGCAGCACATAGCGGAAGAAAAAGTACAATCTAGTGCCGTCAATCAAGCTTCCCTCGAAGAACGTAAAGAACGATATAAAAAATTTGAAATCATTTTAAACGGGCTATTACGAGATGTTGGCACGCAGGCAAAACTATACAAAAAGCAAAGGAATGTTTTAAAAGAGATTCTTGATCCTTACAATTTCAAAACACCAAATGACGCCGCCCAAAGTTATAAGGCTTTTGTAGAAATTATTATGCCCGGCCTGCGTAATCAGGCTGATAATGTTATGGGAGTTTTTGATACATACCAAACCCATGTTGAAGAAACCCTGAAAGATATTCCCGATGAAAAAAAAGAGGTCTTTTTGCGGAAATGGAATACTATGATCAAGGACAAGATCGAGGAATTTATCCTTTTCTTTCAAAAGGAAGAAAAAATCTTAGAGGCTTACAAAAATCTTCTGGAATTTTATTACAAAAACTCAAATACATATGTATTCAAAGAGGAAAACGAAAAAATTATTTTCCTTGACGAACATGCAAAAACAAAAGAGACAGCGCTTACTCTGGAAATTCAAACTTTACTTTCTCAAAAACAATAATCTAAACTCACATGAGAAAAGTCTGGTACCGATCTTCTCTTTTTGAAAAAATAATTAGAAAATATAATTATGAATTTGAATCTTGAAAGAATTAGTATTCTTGTTGTTGAAGATATTATGCCCATGCGTGACCTGCTCGTTAGCATGCTCAAGACAATGGGTGTCGGGCAAGTTTACTTTGCCTCTGACGGCCAATCCGGTTTCAATACTTTTTGTAATAAAAATCCGGATATTGTTATGACTGACTGGCATATGCCGGAACTTAACGGTATTGAGCTTGCACAAAAAATCCGAAAATCGGAAAAACCTCTAAACTTCACAGTCCCTATTATGATGATGTCCGGATATTGTTCGCCAGCACGTATTTCAGATTCACGGGATAACGGCATTACGGAGTTCATCGTCAAACCTTTTTCTGCTATGGATATATCCACACGCATGGCTTATATGATCAAAAATCCGCGGGATTTTATTATTACAAAAGAATATGCAGGGCCGGATCGCAGGCGCAAAAAAGCAGAGGGTTTTGATGAGACAAAATCAAAAAGAACGGAGAACTCGGACAAACTTATAAATCGTATTCCGGCTGACACAACCCTACAGGAAAAAACCGGAATCGGTAAAGTTAGTGAAACAGCTGTGTCAAACAGCCAAAAAGTCCTGGATGACAATCAGATTAATTTCAAACCTATCGTTTCAGGATTTATCAAACAACTGGAAGATGCTCTAAAAATTGCAAGAAGCGGGAATCTCACGGACAAAACAGTTAAAATGGAACTCACAACGCCTATAATGCAAATCAAGGCCAATGCCAAAATTTTTCATTACGCTCTGGTAGGCGATCTGGCCAATATTGCTCTAACATTCATTGAGGGTTTGGCCACTATGGATGAGAACGCTCTGGTCATCGTTCAAGCCTATACCATAACGCTTAAGAAAATTCTCAGTTTTGATATAAAAGAGTCAGACAGCAGAGAAGGCGAAGCTTTTAAAAACGAACTACAAAAAGCTTGTGACCGACACATGAGGCTTAGAAATAAAATGCTCAAGGACAATATGATCAAAGAACTTGAAATAAAGGAAAAGTCCTAAAGCAACATGGCGCCAAAGGACTTCCCCCCCTAATCTAAAAGCTCAAACGACGAATCTTGTTGATCTGTGGTAGTTTAGAAATCTTTTCAAGCAACTTATCCGATATAGGCTCATCCAAAGCCACAAGACAAACCGCATCTTCCCCGTTCGCAGCGCGGCCCAAACGAAAATCGGCAATATTGAGATTGGCTTCGGCTAAAATAGTTCCTAAACCGCCAATAAGTCCCGGCTTATCCTCATTACGGATATAAAGCATATGGGGCGCCAGAGCCGTTTCGATCGGCACGCCCTCGATATTAACGATGCGCGGCTCTTTACCGGTGAACAATGTTCCTGTGACATTACGGGTGTTTTTAGTTGTTGTCACAATCACATTGATCATAGAGCGCCAGTTCTTAGACTTGTGATCATAGCTTTGCTTAATATCAATGCCGCGGCTTTCGGCAATTTGCATCGCATTGACCATATTCACGCTATCGGTCTGGGAACCAAGTAAATTCGCAATCAACACCGAAGTAATCGGATCTGTGTTCACATCGGCAACAGTCCCTTCATATTCTATCTCGATTTTCTTGATTGCATTTTCAGTGATCTGCCCGGCAAAGCGCCCCAAATCCTCAGCCAGCTTCAAATAAGGCTTGAGCTTCGGTGCATCTTCCGCTGAAATAGACGGCATATTCAGCGCATTTGTTACCGCCCCATTGACCAGATAATCGGACATTTGCTCGGCAACCTGAAGCGCTACATTGACTTGCGCTTCCTTGGTCGCAGCGCCCAAATGCGGTGTACAAATAACATTCTCATAGCCAAAAAGCGGATTTTCCTTAGCAGGTTCGACTTCAAACACATCCAAAGCAGCGCCGGCCACTTTACCGGAATCCAAAGCCTCTTTTAGATCAGCCTCAACCACAATACCACCGCGGGCACAGTTAATAATCCGCACGCCGTCTTTCATTTTGGCGATTGTGCCCTTATTGATCAGACCAGCCGTATGTTCATTCTTCGGCACATGAATTGTAATGAAATCAGCACGGGCCAAAAGATCATCCAGCTCAACCTTCTCCACGCCGATCTCTTCGGCGCGTTCTTGAGTTAAAAACGGATCATAGGCTATCACTTTCATACGAAGGCCCAAAGCACGGTCTGCCGCAATCGAGCCAATATTCCCGCACCCGATCACACCGCACACTTTGTTATACAGCTCGGTACCCATAAAGCGCTTCTTTTCCCACTTACCGGCATGAGTGCTCGCATTGGCTAGAGGAATTTCACGTGCCAAAGACACCATCATCGCAATCGCATGCTCGGCTGTTGTAATGGAATTTCCAAACGGTGTGTTCATCACAACCACACCCGCCGCCGTAGCCGCAGGAACATCAACATTATCCACACCAATACCGGCGCGGCCGATTACTTTCAGGTTCTTACCCTTTTCGATCATCTCTTTGGTCACTGTCGTGGCCGAGCGAATAGCAATACCGTCATATTGATCGATAATCGCAAGTTGTTCTTCGGGGGAAAGGCCGGGTTTGAAATCGACTTCACAGCCGTTTTTTTCAAAAATTTCCACAGCTAACGGGTCCAGCTTATCGCTGATAAATACTTTAGGCATAATTTTAACTCCTAGTTTTGTCTTGTTATAGGAAAACAGGCGTCAAGATTTATGCCTAATTTCAGGAAAAGTCAAACACCAAAAAAATTCTGATCTCAAAAAATCACAAAACATATTTTTTCTTGATTTAGCCCAAGCTTGAATATAAACTTCTGGTTGAACTAAATTTCATTGCTATCAAAGCGGTTCTGTTACTTTTATCTAGAATATGTCGCTATGAAAATTCAGACGAAATCTGCGCATCAGGAACTTTTCCAATATATCAATGACGCCAAATCAAAAGGTGATGACAAATCTCTCTTTTGCATTTTCAGCTTTTTGGATGAAAAATATCACAAGGATGAAGACCTACACAAAAAATTTGTTGCACTCCTCAATGCCTCAGACCTGAGCGACAGGGATTTTTCCTTATTCTGGACCACAAGCGGACATATATTTGTCTTTTCCGAGGAAAACATTCTACCCATCAGCAAGACACTTCATAACACGCTTAAAATGATAACCGGGGAAAATCAGAAAGATTTTCTCCCTCCCTTATCAATCAACCTGAAAACAGAATGGCCTTTATTTGAAGATATAATTCAAAATCACGGAAACAAAGATGCTATAGAGAAAATTGTCCAAAAAACAGTCAGAAGCAGGAAAAAAGATGTCATTGAAGACCTAAGTGAACATATAGAAAAAAGCAATGTAAAGCTTGAGGGGAATATTGATCTCCGTGGATCTAGACGTCTGAGACATAAACCTTACTTGCTATCCGTCGAGGATGATATGATCACTCAGGAAATCATTAGCGCCATGATGGCGCCATATTGTCATATTTTAAAGGCTAAAACCGTAAAAGAAGCACTAAGCGCTTATGAAGAAAATCTTCCGAATATTGTTTTCATGGATATAGAACTGCCTGATGGAAACGGAGAAGATTTAACGCGCGCCCTTTGCAAACAAGACTCCGAAGCTTTTATAGTCATGGTCAGCGGCCATATCTCACAAGAACGTATAGATCGATGTGTTGAAATCGGGGCCCACGGATTTATCGCTAAACCGGTTAACAGCCAGTTTGAGCGCATGCTTTATTTCATCCATCTTTATAACTCCATGCATCGTCCCGGCAATATAAAGAAAAAAGCCTAAAGAAAAAGATCAGACCGCCGCTTCCTGATCCATCTGCGCGTTTTTGCTCTCTCGTTTGGTCAAGAGCTTATTCAGGGCATGGATATAAGCCCGGGCACTGGCCACCAGCGTATCCGCATCCGCGCCTGTCCCTTGAACAGTCTTGCCATTTTCCTCTATGCGTACCGTCACCTCGGCCTGCGCATCAGTTCCGCCGGTCACGGCATGGACCTGATAAAGCTGCAACTTGGCATCCGCATGCGGGTAAATCTCGCGAATAGCCTTAAATATCGCATCCACAGGCCCGTTCCCCGTCACGCTGGCAGGCTCGTCCTTACCATCCACATTCAGCACAATCGTTGCTGTTTGCGGCCCGCTTGTTCCGGCCTGCACCTGCAAGGATACAAATTTGATGCGGTCGTTTTCCTGCCCCATTTCATCTTCGACTAAGGCAATTAAGTCATCCTCATAGACTTCCTTCTTGCGGTCAGCCAGATCCTTAAAACGTGCAAAAGCATCATTCAACGCATTATCGCCAAGCTCATAACCCAATTCTTCCAGCTTGCTGCGGAAGGCATGGCGGCCTGAGTGTTTGCTCATCACCAGCTTGCTTTCGGTCAAACCAACGCTTTCAGGCGTCATAATCTCGTAAGTATTCGCGTTTTTCAGCATACCGTCTTGGTGAATACCACTGGCATGGGCAAAAGCATTCGCGCCCACAATTGCCTTGTTCGGCTGCACCGCAAAGCCTGTAATCGCCGATAACGTCTTGGATGCCTTGGTGATTTTTTCGGTCACAATATTATTCGTATAGGGCATAATATCGCGGCGCGTACGCAAGGCCATAACAATTTCCTCCAAAGCCGCATTACCTGCCCGCTCGCCGATGCCGTTAATCGTACATTCGATCTGACGCGCCCCTGCCGCCACACCCGCCAGAGAATTTGCCACCGCAAGCCCTAAATCATTGTGGCAATGCGTAGAAATCACAACCTTGTCAATATTAGGCACGCGCTCCACCAGCATCGCAATCTTGGCCGAAAAATCCAGCGGCGTCGCATAGCCCACAGTATCTGGGAAGTTAATCGTCCGTGCGCCCGCCTCGATAGCCGCTTCCACGCATTGGCACAGAAAGTCATCTTCCGTACGCGAACCATCTTCCGCCGACCATTCCACATCATCGGTAAACTTACGGGCAAAGCTTACACTTTCCTTCACCGCTTCCAGAACATCTTCGGGCGACATTTGCAATTTATGCTTCATATGCAAAGGGCTGGTTGATATGAAAGTATGAATGCGTTTACTTTCCGCCGGTTTAATCGCATCGGCAGACGCTTCGATATCGCCCTTCTTGGCCCGTGACAGCCCGCAAACCGTAGCATTCCTGACCGCTTTTGCGATCTGGTTCACCGCTTCAAAATCCCCTTTCGAAGCCACAGGAAAACCCGCCTCGATCACATCAACACCAAGCTCATCCAAAATACGCGCCATTTTCAGCTTTTCTTCCAGATTCATCGCACAGCCCGGCGATTGCTCTCCATCACGAAGCGTTGTGTCAAATATTATCACGCGGTTCGGATCATTTTTTACTATGTCATAAGCTCTGCTCATTGCTTTAATCCTTATTTATACCAGCCAAGCGCCTGTTCCTTTTATAGCACTTTTCTTTGTTTTTCAATTGTTTGTAAGAGTTTTTTGTGATCCCCTGCAGCGTAGGCACATCCCAGCGCCTCATTCCCGCTCAGGGGCAAATAAGGAGGAGGTTTAGAAGAAAAATTGTTTTATTACTAACGTCCATAATCTCATAAAACCATGTTCACAGGCTTTTTTGCAAGAATTTTATTATTTATGGGCTTAAAATGTATCCTTAATTTGCCAAATCAAAGCGCAAACCGTTCCGCTAACCCAGCACCAAGCTAATCTAATCATTCTTACTCATCCGTGACTTGTTTAACACAATATGCGTGATCTCTCACACAGATTTAAATTTTATGTCAAACTTTGAGCCTCTGTCAAACTTTACAGACCCGGATCTTGAGATTGTCCACCACCATTTACCGGCTTACCATTAGCTCCATACAAGCCTAGATTTTCTCCGACACTAGCCTGCGCACGCTTTCTGCCTGAATACCCTTCCTTTTCCCTTGAAGGATCACCGGAATCAACGTCAGTCTCTGTGGATTTAGCAGGCTTTAGAACCAAAGGCTTGTTTCGCCTAAAAACCGAAAAAATCCGTGATATGCCGCCAACGTCCATCTAAAGCTCCCGCGCTTCCTCGACCAGCATCACCGGAATACCATCACGGATCGGATAGGCCAGCTTGGCTTGCTCCGAAATTAATTCCTGCTTTTCCCTGTCATAGGAAAGCGGCCCCTTGGTCAAGGGGCATACAAGGATTTCCAGTAATTTCGGGTCAACTTCCGTGCTCATTCCATATATCTCTACCAGAAAATTTAAATAGTAACACCATCTTTAACAGGAACATAAATCCCAACAAATCCCTGCTCTTCCTTCTGCTTGATCGTAGATGGCTGCAAATCACTAATTCCATATGTTGTCTCTATTTCTTCTAACTCATCCTCTGCTCCCGCTGGCCGGCCTCTTTCAGCACCAGGATATGTCTTCTTTACAAATCCGTCATTATAACAAATTCCACCTTCAACATCAGTTAATCTAGCGTCTAAGGCATTTTCTTTCCAAACCAATTTAACCCCTTTTTCATTCGTAATTTCTGGCTTTGCCATTTCAACATCTCCTTAATATTTATTTATAAGCTTGTTATAGCGTTTTCCTTTATATCCTGCAACTTTTTGCTATGAAAACAAAATTGATGATAATTTCCGGCGGGCCTCGATCGTAACCGGATCGCCGTGCCCCATACCTTCAAAAAACTTGAGCAACCACTTCCTTGCCGCGCCATCATTCCATTTCGGATCTTTTGCAATCGATTCCAGCAATAAATCACAGGCACGTTCCTTTTGCCCCGCCCCGAACAAAGCATCGGCCAGATCAATCTTGGCTTGATGATCCTTCGGATTATTAGCCACTTTTTTCTCCAATTTTGAAAAATCCCCGACCGGCTGGTTTTGCACCAGTTCCAACGCGGTTTTAGCCTCCGCAAAGGCACTATTTTTTTTGATGTCCTCCGGCGCCTTATTGACAAATTCTTCGGCTTGTTCGATCTGCCCTGCGGCAATAAAAACCCGCACCATCCCCACAAAAGCCTTGGCATTCATACGATCTTGCTGGAGAATTTGCGCATAAATACCTTGCGCTGCTTGCAAATTACCCTCGCTTAAGACTTGCGCCGCCATCTTAAGACCTTCATCAATATCAATCGCATCAGGCTGAGCGGAATTGGACAGCGTCACAAGCTTTTCTATAAATTTCTTGATGGCACTCTCAGGTTGCACACCCATAAACGCGTCAACAGGCTGGCCTTGGAAAAAAGCAAAAACAGTCGGTACGGACTGCACCTGAAGCGCTTGCGCAAGCTCGGGATTGTTATCTATATTAACCTTGGCCAGCAAGACCTTCCCGCCAGCCGCATTAACCGCCGATTCTAAAGCAGGCATAAGCTGCTTGCACGGCCCGCACCACGGCGCCCAGAAATCCACAATCACCGGCGTGCTCAGAGAAGCCTCCATTACTTTGCTTTGGAAATCCTGCGCTGTAACATCAAATATAACAGAGCCCGAAGCCCCTTGCTCTTGTCCTTGATTATCATTGCCTCGCGGCCCGAACCCTAAAACCATATTGACCTCTTGTTTTTTGTAAGTCTTTTCAATGAACAGGACACTACAACATGGTGAACGCAAAATCAAAGCTAATCAGGGAGCCGCCGGTTTCAAATCCAGAACTTCCGGCTTGTGCCCTGTCTCATTGATAAATCTGATCAAATCATCGGGCGATAAGCCCATCGTCATAGCATTATCCATAGGATGATAATTCACACGATCACTTGCCATCATATCACGATCCAGAATAATGCGCACCGCCCCGGCCTTATCATTCATAATGCAAAACGGATTAACCGAGCCCGGCCTTATGCCCAAATGCTCCCAAAGCCGTTCCGCAGAACCAAATGATAATCTTCCACTGCCCAAAAGATCAGCCAGATTCTTTAAATCCACTTTGGTCTCATTGGCAAGAACAACCAGAAACATGGCTTTTTTCTTATCACGCAGGAATAAATTACGACAATGCGTCCCCGAAATACCCTTTTCGACCTCCAGACCGTCTTCCACAGTAAAAAGCGGTTCATGATGATGTAATTCATAAGAAATACCCATTTTTTCAAGATGAAAAAACAGTTTTTCCGGCGTTACAGGGAGTGATTTTTGTTCAGTCATACATAATTAATAGCGAATAATACCTATTATTTCGAGAGTTAAAATATTTGCCATAATTTTGTTGCGGCGCATATCAAATTCATACTAAAGTATATGTGTGTGAATTTATATGTAAACTAAATATTTGAATTGTTTCTTATATAGTCGTTTGGCTTTATTTTGTGACAAGACGCAAGCAACGCTGTCACAAAAGAAATGCAAATGACTATACATAAGGGATTATTAATATTTATATGCGATAATCCGAAGGAATTAAAATTCCCAAGGATATTTGGGGGAGAATATGACAGAACTAACTGCTGAAAAAACATTAGAAACACTTGATAAGCTGGGTATTAAGACAGTTGTACCCGATCAACCTGTAACATTGGTCTGCGGTGTCATGGGGAATCCATCAGGAAGCATACTGCAAGCACAATCACCCGAACATGATGTTCCTTTGAACATCGGCAACACTTTCAAAGGTCCCGATTTTACATGAATATAGATCTTGGCGTACTTTATGATGGTGGTGTGATGCTGGCAAGCGATCGGCCCCTACCGGATATCGTAAAGCGCGTAGAATATTATAGCGACCAAAAACTCTTTATGCTGGTTTATAATGACCAGAATATCGAAGAAGAACTTATGCATTACGAAGTACCGGCACATATGACATCCTATGTCGAAAACACCCCCAATATTATCATTTATTCCCTCTACCCCAATCACGAACCTATTGGCTATAAAGTGCCTTTAATCAAAATCTGTGATCATATCCTCGAAGACACAAAAGAAGTTGCTTCTTAAAAAAGAACGATTTTCAATAAAATCCTTGCAAAGGACATTCATTTTGCTGTTAATGTTAAAAAAAAAATTAAATAACATGGGGTTGCGCTCTGATTTTTTTCTGTCAAAATGGATTAAATTTGAAGTGTAACTCGCTTTTATATAATGGAAAGACTATAAGGTAATAGCTTATGTATCAAGATGATAACTGGAATTCAGTAGAAGGTGACGAGCTAGCGGGCTTTCTCGAGCAGATCAACCCGATTGATGGTAAATATAGAACATCCCCGGCAAGCACGCAAGTAGCATGGCGCACCTTGCCATTTTATGAAACTGTGGCCCTGATCAGAGTAAAAGATCCGAACTGGGTCAATAAGAAAATGTGTATTTATTACCTGACCGATCAGGGAAATCTTTTCCGGCTAAACGGGACATCCCCGCCGATTCACGAGGTCAATAACAAAGGCCCGATCAAGCTCAATGAAGATAACATTCTGGAATACTTACGGTTTTTCTGCTTTTTTGTGCGCGGCGATGAAGGCCCGTTTTATGTCGCCGAAGATATGTCTGATCCGAACATTCCGGTAAGCGAGATGAATGATACAACGCGTTCTGTGGTTGAAGGCACAATCAGACCGGCCAGTTATGAAGGCATGAATAATCAAGGACATTTCCTGTGTGATGCCGTTGTTTATTATTCCAATGCCCTGTTTATTGCGAATTTTGCTGTCCAGCCAAGCGGCATGATTGAAATGCTTAATGACGAGCCAATTGCCGGTGACCTTTCATCCAAAGTCGACACACCTATTGCCTAGTACGGATTTCGATATCATCATTATAGGCGGCGGCCTTGCCGGCTTGTCGCTATCATGCTTGCTGGGTCAAATAACAGGCTGGAACATTGCCTGTCTGGATAAGGACTCACCGGAAACACAGATCAAATCCGACCTTCGCACCACTGCAATTTCTTACGGCTCGGCGCAAATCCTTGACCAAGCAGGCATTTGGAACACGCTGGAACCTTTAGGATGCCCGATCCGCGATATTGAAATTCTGGATGGCGACAGCCCCACCCTGCTCCAATTTCTTAGCAGCGAGGTCGAAGATAAAAGCTTTGGCTGGATTCTATCCAATACAGATATTCGAAAAACCTTAATGAACAAAATAAACTCCCTTAAAAACATGGACCATATCGCTCCTGCTAATGTAAGGAATTTTAATGTCACAGAGGAAAAAGCAGAAATCACTCTGGATAACGGTAAAACCTTAAGCGCAAAGCTTATTATCGGCGCAGATGGACGGCAATCAAGCGTTCGGGATTTTATGGACGTGCATGTGCGGGGATGGAATTACCATCAAAGCGCGATTGTGTGCTTTATCAAACATGAGCACCCCCATCAGAACAAGGCCATAGAACATTTCTGGCCTTCCGGTCCGTTTGCGATTTTGCCGATGAATGATGACGAAGACGGCAATCACCGCTCCTCTCTTGTTTTTACCGAACATGACAGGAGCCGGAACTCCCTTATGAATTTAAGCGATAAAGATTTCCTAAGCGAGGTCCAGTCCCGCTTCCCTGAATTTTACGGACACGTTGAAATCATCGATAATAAGCGCATGAAATTCCCGCTTTCTTTGACCCACGCCGCGGACTATATAGCGCCGCGCATGGTTTTGGTGGCTGATGCCGCCCACGGCATTCACCCGATCGCCGGACAAGGGCTAAATCTTGGATTTCGGGATATTGGTGAATTAGCCAATCTGTTGAAAAACGCCTATGAAGACAGCACCGATCCTGCCACACCGGAGCTTCTGGAAACTTATCAACGCCGCAGAAGACCCGATAATATGGCCATGGTTGCCGTAACCGATGGCCTCGTGCGCCTGTTTTCTAATGATATTCCGCCCGTGCGTCTCTTGCGTCGCTACGGGCTGAAAACCGTTTCCCGTTTAGGCATAGCCAAAAAGTTCTTCATGCGCCGCGCAATGGGGGAATAACGAAAACACTCCAAAGAATGGCCTCGATGTTTGACATAAGGATGGGGGTATGATTAAGTATCGAAAAATTTATAACCACATAAGACTTATATAGAAAGGCAGAACGTATGTCGGAAAAAACTGCATTGGAAAATTTAATGTTATTTGAGCTTTTTTCTCTTGCAGAAGAGGATGAAAGCCAGAACAAAGAAATTGCTCTGGATGTGCTGGAGGAATTAGGACAACGCCTTAAAAGTAACAAATATTCGCAAGATATAGTAAATGAAATCATCTGTGAGATTGGCTTTATTGCGAGTCTACAAAAAAAAGTTAAAGATGAAGAAAAAGTTACCCGGAAAGTGTTGGATATATTAAAAGAATGTCAGGGTTATTCGGCCACCGAGGTGCTTTTTGGAATTGGAAAAAACTTTCCAAACATGCGAGAGCGGGTTGCTGATGCTCTTAAATATAGGGGCATCAATTATTTGTATTTGAAAGATGATCTATCTAAGATTCAAACTGCTCTCAATGAGCTAAATGAGCAGGATAATGAGAAAACTGACGTTGAAGTAGCCTTTCTTGGATTGGCTTAGAAATTAATAAAGGAAATAATATGAAGGCCCGCGCAAGTGGGCTTTTTACGGTTAGGGGATACTTTTTTTTCTGGATCGTCTGTGCCTGACATTAGATTCCTCCAAGCGGGCTGCGCCCTTAGTCGGAATGACAAAAGCAAAAAATCTTCGTGTTCTTTGTGTCTTCGTGGTAAAAAACCGTAGCCCTCTCCTTGCATCCTGACACACCCCTTTTGCATCCTGACGAAAGTCAGGATCTCTTACCATCTTCCTAGATCCTGATTGGCATCAGGATGCACAACGTCATCGCCTGAATGTCGCAGACATTCTAAGGCGATCCATAAAGATGACTGGATTCCCCTATAATTTCTGCAAGCAGGAATTCGGGGAATGACGATAAGGGTTATTTGCGTTCATTTGCGTCTATCCGCGGTAAAAAAACTGTCATCCCTGCGTAAGCAGGGATCTCTTTCCCTTATCCACCAGATACCCGCTTTCGCGGGGATGACATCAGAGTCTTGACAATACAGGAATATTATCCTATTATGTCCGCATGTCTATGTCATCCACACAGCAAGCACCACAGACGTCATTCCCGACAAGCGCGGCGCAGCCAAGCGCTGATCGGGAATCCAGAGCAAAAACTCGTGCAGGCTTTGCCTGCGCACCTTACTGGACCCCCGCAGTTTTAATTCGCTACGCTCATCGCGGGGGTGACGAAAGGTCCTTAAAGGTGTTTCTCCTTAACCCATTGAAAAAACTTGATAAAACAGAAAAAGAAAAAATGAAACGTTACGAACAAACTATTGGATTACGGGTCGGGAATTTTTTAAAACGCCAATTCAAACTATACAAACCCGAGAAGCCCTCACAAACAAACTAAAGGAATATCATTGAAAAACAATAACTTAGATTTTTTATTTTTTGAAAAAAGCAAACGAACTGAAGAAAACGGAAAAAGGAGAAAATTTGAATCCCGCCTTCATTCCGAGGAAAAAAGTCCTTTCAGGGAATCAAGGCCTTGCTTGAGTTCTTTGACATCACTGTCATAGGCGTTTTTAAGATTCTTTTTAAAAACCTCAACCGAGCCCACCCCTATTTCATTCAAAGCATCAAGCGATAACCCTTCCAAAAAGCCTGCATGGCTAGCTGCCTTATTCAACTCCACAATAACTGCGGCTAAAACCTGCTCTACCGCTTCTTGGGCAACCACGCCGTTTTCCCTTTCACCAACACCTCTGACATGGATGTCCGGAACATTCACATAGGCCAGATCCTTATCAAGCAGCATCACCGATGGATTAAGCTGCGCTTTGCGAACATGGACATTGCGCACAATGACTTTGACGTCTGTTTGAGAAGTCGGTTGGCTGCTCTGCGGGGTATTCTGCTCGATATACTTTTTAATATCGCCCAGATTTGTTCCGCCCTGCTTGACTTCAAGATTAACGCTCGTGCCATTAACCTCAACCCTGTCAAACACTAGTAAATCCGAAGCCAGACTTTCTGCTGCTATAACAATAGAGCCAATCTTAATGGCCTCGGCCCGTTTATAGCCCTTAGGGTTTCCGACACGAATATCACTGACCGTTATCTTCTTATCTTCGATAATCACATCAACATCCCCGACTGTTACCTCAACCCCCAGAGCGTCGCTTCCCACATCCTCGATCAAATCAGCCAAAAGCGAATTCATATTCACATAAAGATATATCGCTCCCCCGATGAACAGGAAAACGATAACACTACAAAGCAAAAGGCTCGCTTTAGCAGTTTTTTTAACAGCCGACATGGATATAATATCCCTTATGTATTATCATTAAGCCAGTCAGAAAGCTGGGATTTGGGCATCCCGCCAACACGTGTGTCAACAACTTTGCCCTCCTTGAAAAGCATTAAAGTCGGCACACCACGCAGACCATATTGCGTTGGTGTTACGGGAGATTCCTCAATATTGACTTTGACAATCTTGACTTTATCACCCATCTCCGCAGCAACTTCCTCAATAGTCGGCATCAAAGCTTTACATGGGCCGCACCATTCTGCCCAAAAATCAACGAGAACAGGAACATCGGAACTCAAAACTTCACTTTCGAAATCGTCATCCGTCACAGGTTTTACTGACATCATCTCAATCCTTTTCTTCACTTTAGATTCTTTAATACCCAAAGGATTGAATCATCCGGACAAAAGGTCAAGCGTTTTGCGAATAAAAGGTCAGGTTTTTAACGGAATTACAAACAGGATTTATTAGGCGAAGAGCATTTAGCTTGAATTATGAACGAGGCGTGAAGTGTACAAAAATAGTACACGAACAACGAGTGAAGCGATTGCAAGCAAATGAGAAGCCTAAGGACAAGCGGCTTCCTCGCCATCCGTATCACCATTATAAACGGCTGTGGCTTTTATAGTCAGACGCACGCGGAAACATTTATAGCCGTTTGTACAACTGATCGCGGCATTACTGTCCAAAGTAACAGCTGCACCTGTCGCATCAACGATATCAGCCTCACACTCTCCGTATTCATCATCCAGTTTTTGTAAGGCCGTTGCCAGAAAAGCATCACTTTTATTGGTTTTAGTCCAGAAAAATACGCCATCCTCACCATTATAATATTCCCAATCATCAAATAAATCAGGCGCAGCAGGCAAAAACTTTCCGGAAACAGTACCAAATATTTTTACATGATTAATGTTATTCCCGCCCGGATTTCCAGGACATCTTATATCCTTGACCAAACGCCCCGCCGTTGGACCAATCGTAGCCGTCGTATAATGTGTTGAATTCGGTTTAATCGGGTAATTCGTCCGGGCATCAGGATCAGAACCTGTACCGGTCGTATCAATGCTTTTATCACCCTTTTTATAGTTAATACGGCATTCTGTAACAGCAGATTGTATCAAGCTGATCTGACTGGATAAGGCCGTCATGATCCGAAATCCGCTCTGAGAAGAAGTCTGTTGGCTTGAAGGAGAAAGAAAAGAAACAGTCAAGGCCGCCAACAGCGCAATTGCTATGAGTATATAGACAAGCGCGCTGCCTTGTTCACTGTTTCTCATAAAACTTTCCTATGAAAATTCCCTTATCTGTCGACAATAACATGATAATAAACATAGTCATTCGTAGTAGGATTTTGGAAACAACCGAAAGGTTGTCCATCAAACGCATTAGTTGCATCAGCAATATCCGGTTGATCCGTTACAGGTAATACATAATCCGTTGTACCATTGTCATACATACGAGTATTAAATAGCGCAGATCGGTCCGCAGTCAAAACCGGAGGCGTTGTAGGAAGAGCATATTTTTCATTGATTTTGGAGCAAATAGCAGATTTTATGCCTACCAGATATGCAATAATATCATTCCCGCCATTTGCACCGGCCAAACCGATTTGCGGCACTTCCAGGCCTCCATTAAATGTCCAATCTCCCGGGTTTCCAGAAACCATAATATCAGCTGGCGCTTTAATATAATTCGCCCCTCCTCCGGCAGGATGGAATACGCCGATCGAGGTTGAATCCAGTGTACCAAATTCGGAGGGTCTATTGAATCGAATTTCCGAAACCGAAGTCCCACTCACAACCATACGCATAATCGCTGTATTAACAGACGCGGGATATTGAGTAATCTGCGCACTACTGATCAGGTTTGATTCACTGCCCGCATCACCTCCACCTGAACGCGTCGAAGACGTCACCGCATAAGATAGAGCCGCAAATAAGGCCACTGCTATCAAAATAAGAAATAAAACATTTCCTTGTTCGTTTTTCATAAAATTATCCTTACTCATGGTCCACCTGATCCTGTTGTTATTACACCTACACCTTAATATATATTATACTATTAATATTGTAACAAAATGTTAATTAGTATCGCAGTACTACTTTTACTTATAAAATTTTTCCTGCCACGTTAATCCACCGATATCCGGTTTATCTTCAAAGCCACAGCCAGCGGAAATTGCTTACATTCTTTGCCTATACAAAGCTTATCAACATTAACACGCCAACCGGAACCTCCGTTTTGAACATGGCCTATTGCTTCTCTGAATTCACCAAACTGAGCTGTAGACTTTGCTCTAATGACAATATTCGATGAATTCCCTTTAATTTCAAGGCCTTTATACGTTTCTTGCAATTCTTCCACAAAGGATGCAACCTCCTGAGGTGAAACAGCTTTATCCTTGATCTGGGGGACACTGGGCACCAGCGCCGCAGACTCTTCTCTTTGGCTGGAAAGTTCTGAAAATTCCTGAATTTTTACAGTTGTAAAAAGCCCCAATCCCGCAGCAGAAACCCAGACCACCCCTGTGATAATTAAAAGGGTCTTATTCGTATTTTGCGGCAATTTTTCAAGGAATATATTCATATCATCCACTGCTTTGGGATCCATATAACGCTTTAAAGATTGCCAGTTAAACTTTTTTAATTTCATTGCTATATACCTTACTATCTTTTCCCCATTATACGGACCTGATCGCCATCTTCCCGTCTGATAACCTGAGCACCGTTATTTTCCCTTGTAATATTATCGGCAAAAGCTTGCGGAGCAATAGCTTCCCACTCCACCTGCGTGCCATTGACTTCATAGCGCACCAAATATGCGTTTGAACGCGTTAAACTATCCAATAAGTCCTGAATACGTACCATATGGCGAATCGTATCACTTTGCATAACATTCGCCGCGCTCTTCAGCAAATCCGAAGCGGCCCTGTCAGATTGATTTTTGACCTCGATCAGATCAGCCTTTATGTATTCTATCGACACTAAATTAACCAATAAGATCAAAACAGCCAGCAAATTCACAACAAGCCCCGAGAAAATCAGCATGCGAACCACAGCCCGTGAGAGCTTTTCCGTTTTAAGCATTTTGCTTTTCCACGGCACAATATCGGCAGAAGCCGGGTTAATCGTAACAAAATTCGCATCCATACTCTGAACGCGCGGCAAAATCGTTCGCGACGCCCCAACATAAACTTGTATACGATGGGTTTCCGGATCCCAGCGCAGCGCAGAAGCTATACCCTCTTGTTCGTAAAGATAAACTGTCTCCTTATCCCAATATTCGCTATTGCCCGGCAACGCTGCCGCTAATGGGCACCAGCTATCGGGATTAGAGGCAAAAGCTGCGGATGGACAGGCCAGATACCAGATTTTCTTACCATCAATAACATATGTGTAATGTACTTTTTCCGTCCCGCAAGCTTGCGTAGCCGCATTCCAAACCGTTTCCTCTTCCATCCCTGGAACATGAGGAACCGATCCGCCTATCAGATCCTGAGGCAGATAAGGTGATAAATCGGAAACAAAATCCTTCTCTTCTCCGGCAAGATAGTCAACAACATCAGGAGAAGGTTTGGCACCGTCACTTTCTTTGTCAACGTCGACCTTGGTTTCCGATTCTTCGATGTTATCCATTTTCATCGCGTCCATATTTACATTGCCCCCTGCATAAGGCCGCCCATCATCGAATCCATGCTCATATTCATAACCGTCAGAGCGTAAATCGCACTACCAAAGGCCAGAGCCAAAAATACGCCTGTTAACAAAAACGCAATCCAAACGATTAATTTGTGTTTGGTTTTTGCCGCTGCGGAACGCATCTCGGCAATTGACTCCATTACTGTAGCAACTTGGCCCAGATCGGACAAGCCTGCAATTTCGAGACGCTCGCTTCGTGTCAAAGGCGCGCGGTCCAGAGCAGGACCCAATCCAACACCGCGACCCAGATTATAAGATGCTTCTTCCCAATACGCCGCAACATCCGGTGCGGAAGATGCCTCCGAAGATTGCCTTAATGCATCATCAATTGGCACTTTCCCGCGCAGCATCCGCGCAGCCGCCAGCATAGAATCAGCGAAAGCCAGATCACGTAAATAAGCACCAATCAAGGGAATACGGCGTACAACTTTGGCAGTCGGCCAGTCTTTCTTCCCGCGATTGATCCAGAAGGAAAAGATACACCATGTCATAAACACCCCAAACCCTACAGAAGACCAGATCAAAATATCCCAGGTTAATTCCAGATTATTGACAACATACTCGAATTTTTCGCGCTCCTTCACATCAGTCGGTGGATTTTCCCTGAACCAGCCTAAAACCATGTCTTTACCGGCCCAAAGTGATGTCACAATCGAAAACACATCAAAACCCAGCCACGACATTGTCCCGACAATGGCGCGGGTATTTTTGCGCTTTTGTGTAATAGATTGAATAGCATGGGGAATCCCTTCAGCCAAACGATTTGCCCGCTCACTCCCTGCCAAAATAGCCAATGTCCCGTGGTCAAAGATATTCAGAGCCTTAAGCGCATCAATAACCCCTAAGCCCCGAGCAAGGGCTTCACGGGCAGGTGCTAAAATATTCTGACGACGAGGATTAGTTTCGGCTTGAATAATCTTCCACAAAGCCACGCCGGGTGATGTTGAAGTCGATCTGAACTGAATACCGCGTAAAAGCTGGACCTGCCACCACGTAGAACGTGCCAAAAGCCGCTCTAACGGAGAACGCGTATGAGGCCTTATCTTAATGGCATAACCACCTTTTTGAGATATAACTGTACGAACATCTTCCAATGTTGGCAAATAAAACGTCTCCGTGGCCGTTTTCGGTCCGGATGACGTCTCATAGACTATATCTGCAACCCATTGCTGCATTCACAAAACCTTTAAAGTTTAAGAACAAATACGCAGTTTTACTCTTCAAGATAAGTAATAGCCGCTCTGGGATCAACGAGACCGGAAACCACTAGGTCAACCAAGCCTTCACGCCTGGTGTGAACGACCACACCTTCTTCCTTAACCACATTATTCACATTTTCTATTAAGGCTTCGTAAATATGATTTCTCTGCGCCGGTCCGGTCGTCAAAAGCAGCGCATCAAGAAGCAAAGTCCGTCCTGCAATCCCTGTCCTATTACATAAATCACAACCGCTTGTATTATGCTTGCTGACAATTGTATCAGGCGTAATATGCAAATAGTCCATCTCTTCTTCCTTCAGGACATTCTTGATCTCGGTCTTATGAGCGCAGCCCTGACACAGCGTCCTCACAAGGCGCTGGTTTAGAATCGCCCCCACTTGCTGGGCCAAAGTAAAAGTCGAAGCTCTCTCCCTCTCTGACGGCATTAAGGAACGCAAACGCTCGAAGGTCTGGAGCGCAGAGTCTGCGTGTACCGTCGAAATCACAGTGTGACCGGATTCAGCAGCTCGCAGCGCCGTTTCCACCGTATCGGAATCCCGCATCTCCCCAATCACGATATAATCCGGATCATGACGCATAGCCGCTCTGATCAAATCGGCGAAACTCCCGCCCTCCATATCAGGACGCACCTGCCACTGCGTTGCGTAACGCAACTCATATTCAATCGGATCTTCAATAGTCAAAACGTGCTTACGACGACGATCAATTTCCTGTACGCACGCATACATGGTCGTCGTCTTACCAGATCCCGTCGGACCCGATAGCAAAATAAGTCCGCCCCCCCCTTTAATCTCGGGCGAAAGTAACTTAGCCAAGAAATCCGCCACATCCTCATGGCGGCGGAACAATTCATCAAACCCTTTAAGCGCCGCACGGTCAAGCAAACGCAGCGTAAGCTTTTCGCCATCTTGCGCCTGCGGTCCGGCTGCCACACGCACATCAATCGTACGGCCCTGCCACTGGAAACTGAAACGTCCATCTTTCGGCGTTGTTCTGTCACCAAAGTTCAATCCGGCTTCCCGCTTCAAAAGCGTTGTTAACCGAGCCATCGCCTCGGCAGGCAACAAGTGCATAGGCATCAAATCACCATCAATACGGTATTGTATCCAGTTTGGTGCTTCCGGATTATTATCCTGCACAAGATGAACATCGGAAGCCCTCATTTGCAAGGCTTCGGCCATCATATCGCGCTGGAATTGATTCAAAAGCAGGCCGTTATCCGTATCCCCGAGCCATAAGGCCAAAGTCTTCTCACAACGATCTGCCGACAAGTCCCGCACAGAGCGCAGCGTATCCATCAACTCTTTGCGATCCCAGACTTCTATTTCTATACGATCAACATGAAATCCCGAGCGGCGTGTTGTAGAAATCAGGTTTTCAAGCTGTCTATCATTCATTTCATAAAGAGGCGCAATTTTTAAAATCCCCTCTTTCAGACCAATCAGGTGAATATTCAACGGCAACCATGCCTGAACAGGCAATACAGCACGAAGCTGGTCACCAGTTGCGCGGTCTTTTATGCTTTCTTCTTCCTGATCAGATGCCTGATACGCCCCGGCCATATCCAAAAGCTGCTCGGCAGAACGCGCAACACCGCGCTCCAGCATAAGAGCACGCTCTTTTTGCACCATATCCAAATAGCGCTCACGCCCTTCTTTCCCTCTCGTTCTCAAGCGTTTTTGCGAGACCTGAATTACAGGGGTCTTAACCTCATCGCCACCATCGGGAACGGCATCACCACTCTGGCTGAAAACATCGTCTTCCATACATAGACCTTAATAATAAAGCTTTAAATATCAACAAGATACACAGAAGCACAGGTATCATTCACCTGAAGGTGTTATTTCACTTGCTGATTGTGCCGAATTAAGGTTAATAGAAGATAAAGATCTGTCAAAAAGCAGTAAAATACGGTCAACACCGCTGGAAAACTCTATTCCGTTTTTCTGAATATGCACATCCCAAACCACTCCACCAAGCATGACCTGTTCATCATTAAAAAGTAGACGGCTTCCGCCTGGTCCGTTTACAATCGCCCGATTAGCTGAAAATGATGTAATTCGCAAACCGTCAAGAGCACTAGAAGCATTAGCAATACTAGGAGCAGTGCTGCCTGTATCATTTTTCTGAACTCTTTTTTGGTGAACTTTCGGCTTTTCACTTATTTCCTCGGTTACATCATTACCCTGAATGATACGGGTCGGTTCTTGCTGCTGCTCACTTAAAACAATTGTTTTACTATCTTGACTGACCGTGCCTTCTGCTGTTCCTCGCATTGGCAGGACAAGAACACCACGCGCACCGTCATGGATAACCTGCACATCATCAAGAAACTTGCCCACACGCGTCGGAGACCATGTCACCGTCAGCGGACAAGCCTCAATCGGCTCAAGGGTCAAACCCGCAGAACAACCGGATGTACTCAGATTAAGGCCGTTATTTGTTCCAGAAACCTTGATATCCTCCAATGTCAAAGGACTATCGCCCGTATTAACCAAAGACACCGTCATCGTCGAAGCTGCTGAAACAGCGTCACCAAAATCAAATTCATCCTGTGAAGAAACCAGCAACCCTTTTCCGGGGACAGCTTCGGGAAACAACAAAGCTGTCGCAACTGTCTCCGGCTCATACTGACCGGATAAAGTAACACTGGCAACACTGGTCGGACCGCTGTGATGTACAACCAATACGCCGCTTGAAGGCCCCTTATTGCGCGGTGCCCATGTCACTGTGGCAACACAGGCTTCCCCTGCTTCTAATTCCAGACATTCCTCATTGACCGAAAAACCGGAATTAGGATTGGATTCAATAGCAATTTCAGAGATAAAAATTTTCTGTGATGTGATATTGCGCAATATAACCGGCTCAACCAAAGCCTGACCTGACGTCAAACTTCCAAAATCAAGCTCGTCGGGAATCATTTCTACATCACTGCTGAGCGTATTGGATGATTCACCAGAAGCATCAACACTACCGGATAAAGTGGCTGTCACAAGGCGAGAGCGTCCGCTGTGAAGCATGAGCATTTCCAAACGCCACGACCCGGGCTGCAAACCCTTAACAGCGACGGCAACCGCACATTCCGCGCCAGACAGCAAAGGCTCCTTTGAGCACTGATTCAAAGAAACACTTGCTGACACCGTAGATGAGGGATAAAGATTAATCTGACCGGTTTCCACAGGCTGAGAGCCCTCATTGCGGAACAAAACAACGACTTGTGCCGTAGCGCCCATTGGCACAGTACCCCCGTCAACCTGCGATTCGACAGGAACCAAGCCGGCTACGCCGCGCCCCGAGACAGAATTAGACGGCGCATCAAAACCAGGATATTGCGCATGCGCAGATTGCCCTTCAAACATGGAAGGCAAACTAAAAAATAAAACCGCAATAAATACGTATACAAAAACTGTTAAATGCGGGCGCATATCAAAATCTTGTAATCCTACCTAGAATCAGGCCAGAAAAGCACGGTTAGAGACACAGAGAATCTCCTCACGGTATCATACAATAAAAAACCTTAATTTAAAGGAAACTACGGCAGGAATCTAACACAATCCCCACAAAAAACCTCTTTTGTTTTTATTCCATCAACATCACCGGAAACTGCACGATTTCGTCATCTCCTTGATTGTTAACAAGCATTGTAGGTTTTTCTAGACCCTCTGATGTATAAACAATAACACGCGGCTTAAGTAAAAACACCAATTCCGTATTCCCGCTAGTTGCCGTTCTGGATGTCGAGATTAACGGATTATTGAAACCAGGTCCCGAGGAACTGAATTGGTCATTTTCCCGCACCAGACCTGCAATCAAAAGAGAGTCACCCGGCCTGATGCGAATTTGGGTCGACAGCTCACGTTCCGTTGTTTCCGGCAATTGTAACACTGTACCATCCGCATCAAAATCCTGAAAACCCCGAAACTCTTCAAGATCAATATCCACCGTTCCATAGACGGTTGCGTTATCCCAGTTACTCGAAATCGTAAGAGTAAATCCTGTATCCACAGAGTCAGTTTGCGTCGAAACGGTTGTCTCGCCATTATCGGTCGATCGGGTCAATGAAGACACATAATTGATTGTATCCGCCGCCCTTAGAGTTGCCTCAGCCCCGGATAGCACAGTGATCTGCGGCTGTGAAATTGTCTTCACCGCCCCGAATTCGGAAATAAAACTCAAGATATCCCCAGCATTCAAATCAACATCACCCTTTGTCGGCAGACCAATACTGATTGGATTAAAATCGGCCCCCGTAGAGCCCGGAATTGAAATACCGGTATTAAACTTGCCAAAACTTTGTATTTTCTCCCAGTTAATCCCCGTCGTATTCCCGGCATCAAGACTAACCTCCCAGATATAGACCTCAAAGACAATCAAGGCCGTGCTGGCACGGATGCGCTGGAAATACCGTTCAGCAAGCTCCGCCGTCCTGTTTGTTGCTTCATAAATAATTGTTCGCGTAGCCGTCTCGGTTATCGGAGCAACACCGGTAATAGCCTCCAAACCGGTAGCCAGATTACCCAGAATATCTGAGTCTCCCCCAATTGGGGGAATACTTACCGTAAAAGTCTGTGTTTCCTTAACCACAAGCAACCCGTCATCATAGGCGCAATATAAATCCGCGAGCCCGCAAACCTTAGCAACAACTCTATCCATGGGTCCGCGCAAATTCGTCATGGTTACTGTACGCGTAAAAGCTGCATCAGTCTCGAAGGCCATAGGCAATTCATAATCCGCCAAAACAAGCTGAAGCGCTCCTGCTACTGTCTCCGAGCGCAACTCGAACGGTCCCACATCCCCTGTCGGTAGCCCGCCTGACATCTGCGCTTTCGGCACAAGGACATCACTTCCCAAAGGCAGATAAACAACACTATCGGGCTTTTCATTCACGGCTTCGTAGCGCGGGTTAGCCATCTTTGGAGAGGGTACAGATACATTACGGACACCAGGTATATCCACTTGCGCGCAAGCAGACAAAGCAAAGGGAAACAAAAACATCAATGTTTTTTTATATAATGACTTCATCCATGAACTTTTTGTAGGTAAGCACCTAAAAGAGATATATCTTTTTAAGACGCTAGCATCAGGGTTATTTCTTTTCCACACCTAATGTCCGCGAGACGGTTTTAATCAACCGATCTTTTTGAACGGGCTTTTTTAACACCGCAGCCACACCCAGCTTTGCAGATTCGCTCAAAATATCCGGATTGTCATCCCCTGTCACAAGAATAACAGGGGTCTTTATGCCATCACCCCGAATGATGCGCAAAAATTCAAAACCATTCACAGGTTCCATGCGTACATCAACAATGGCAAAATCTATATTATTGGAAATTTGTTTTAAAGCCTCAGAACCATCAGTCGATTCAACAGTTTCATAGCCTTCATCCTGCAAAAATTTGGTAATTTGCATGCGAACAAAATCATTGTCTTCTACAACCAAAATTCTCTTTCGCTCACTCATACCTAACAGTTTTTCTCCAAGACTTAATAACAAAAGCTTTATTACAGTGGGATATCATACATAATAAGAATAAAAATGATACTAGGATTTTATCCTGATGCCCAATGATTATATTTCAATAGCCGCCCTGACTGCTCTGGTGCTTTACGCGCTCTACCTGCTATGCAGGCTCATAGCCATAGATTTAAAGCATTTCTTGCTGCCCAATAAATATGTTTTCCCCTTTGGTTTATGTGGCCTTGCTTTCCACACCATAGCCTTCAAATCACTGGCACATTGGCCCGACCTCATCATAGCAGCTTTTCTTGGCGGTGCTCTGCTCTATATCGTTCGTCATTTCGCCAATAACTATTACAAAGAAGACACGCTCGGCCTCGGAGATGTAAAACTTATTGCCGCCAGCGGCCTTTGGCTTGGTACAGAATTTGTGTTTCTGGCGATTTCTCTGGGTGCCTTCGCAGGCGTGCTGCACGGTCTGGCAATTGCTCTACACAGAAAAAGCAAAGGCGAATCAGTTAAGCTCGGACATTTATCCTTACCTGCCGGCCCGGGATTCATCATTGGCATCTTAATCGCGGCTATTCTCAGATTTCACACAATCGCAGGACTCCTTCTTTTGTAAAAAGCAAAAATTTCCTCTGGACAGAAACACATTTTCCGTGCATCTCCTATTATCAAGCATGGAACATTTAATAAGCATAGAAGCCTTAAACAAAGAACAGATTCAGGACATTCTGAATCGCGCGAAATATTACCATGGTGCATTACAGGAAGGACGCTGGGAAAAAGAAAAGCTAAAAGGCAAGATTGTCCTCACCCTGTTTTTCGAGAACTCGACCCGCACTCTGACCTCTTTCGATATTGCTGCCAAACGACTTGGCGCTGATGTGGTGAACTGGAACGCCGAAGTCAGCTCACTGAAAAAAGACGAATCCTTCAGCGACACAATCGACACCTTAAGCGCCATGGAACCCGATGCCATCGTCATCCGCCACCACGAATATGGCGCGCCGGATTTCGTGTCAAAGCGCGTGAATTGCCCCGTCATCAATGCGGGCGATAGCTGGCGCGAACACCCGACCCAAGCCTTGCTCGATGCCGTAACAATCTTGCAGGAAAAAGAAACATTAGAGGGGCTAACCGTGTCAATCTGCGGAGATGTCGCCCATAGCCGCGTCGCCAACTCCAATGCCAAGCTCCTGACCAAAATGGGCGCGAATGTTCGCTTTGTTGCCCCCGAAATGCTGATGCCGCAAAAGCTCCCTGCCAACGGGATTGAATGTTTTGATACTCTGGAAGATGGCATAAAAGACGCCGATATCGTGATGATGCTGCGCATCCAAAAGGAACGCATGGATCGCTCGATTATCCCCGATGATGCCACCTATTTCAAGAAATACGGCCTGACGCTGGAGCGCCTGAAATATGCAAAACCCGATGCGATTGTCCTGCATCCCGGGCCAGCCAATCGCGGCGTGGAAATCACCGATGAAGTGATGGATGATCCCACCCGCTCTATGATGAAACGCCAAGTCGCCAACG
>Ga0224501_10000458_pt1 | contig 32491 bp, 40 predicted proteins | sample SF_Oct11_sed_USG_4_FD_169105 | JGI IMG/M metagenome (GOLD analysis project Ga0224501, IMG submission 169105) | Sediment microbial communities from San Francisco Bay, California, United States - SF_Oct11_sed_USGS_8_1 | ecosystem: Environmental > Aquatic > Marine > Sediment | place: USA... | reverse complement strand
CATTGGTTGGCGCATCGTTACCGGGAGCGCTTTCGCCCTCAATTACGCGGTTGTCAGTTGCAACACCCGCAAGATCAACTTCGCCCCACTCAAAGTAAGTGTTTTCGACGTTGCGTGTGCCAATTGTAGACATGAAAATTGTCTCAGTTGGCGTGATCGAAATCAAAGCGTCTTGAATATCCTCGCGGATAGTTGTGACGTCATATGTTTCGTTTGTATTAGCTAGAACACCCATTGTGTTTTCCTTTCGCTATGACAATAAGAACGAAGTGACACTTTTTATGTCACCGCTTTTCTTCATCCGAGAACGCACTTGTTGTCGCCGTTTCGCTTGACCATCCTCTGTTCGCTTTGCTCCCGGTTTAACCATAGGACGCGCAGTTTTTGACTTTTCTGCGACCTTGTCCTTTGTTCCCTTGAGCTTCTGATAAGCTACCGCGTCACGCATGATTTTGAATTCCCATCCGTGTGTCAACGAGCTAACGATTTCTTCTGGAACGCCATAATAACCAGTGGCCGTTGCGTGAATATCAGATAAGAGTTTTTTGCCCTTTTCTGGATCGCGCAGCTCTGGAATTTCTTGTTTCAGAATTTCAGCTTGTTGAGCAATATAGGCATTATTGGCTTGCGCCTGTTGTGCCTGTTGCTGCTGCCTAACTTGTTCAGCCTCTTGTTTAAGGCTTTCAAATTTTGCAGCATTTTCGCGGTATTCTTCCATTTGCTCCAAATAGCCTAAAGGGTCGCTGTTTTGCAGCTCCTTTGGTGGCTTCTGAGGCATTTGTGAAAGTTCACCATTTTCGAGTTGGTTGATGCGTTGCAAAAACTGTTCACGTTCTTGTTGCATGGTTTGGTTCAGTTGCTCCAACTCTTTACGAGAATTAGCATTCTGTTCCATACCCTTTTGGACGTAATCTTGCCCAGCGTAGCCACGCTTTAGCTCTTGCAGGGTCACCTTCTTTAATTGACCATCTGACTTTATTTCAAGTTCAAGATCGTCAGAAAGCTCCACAGGAGCGGCTGGCTCGTCGGTGTATTCATCCTCATCCACGTTTTCATAATCAGGCTCTACAGCCTCATCATCACTATCGTAGCTAGTGTCATCCTCGCTCTCAGCCATTACCTCTTCCGGTTCAGTCTGAGCGCCCTCAGTTACCTCCTCGGAAGCCTCAACAGCCTCGCTTGAATTATCTTGCTGCGGGGTTTCCATCAGCATTTCAGTTACGGAAGCTATGCTTCCATCGTTAGGATCAGTCGGCATTGCGGTGCTTACCCTTCTTTTCTATGAGCATCTCAGCGTTTACGTCCGCTTGGAGAATATACTCAATCTGGTTTAATGCTCTCAAAATGGCGTGAGCGTCTTCACGTTTTTCCACTTCGTCGGCGCTACTATTCGCAAAACCCTCAAGTTGCTGGTCTCGCAAATCCTTCATGATTAGCTGGAAATGTTCGTTTTGCATTAACGACCGAGATCGTGCTGCCCTAACCTTGTAATCCATAACCGCCCATCATTTGTTCGTTGTGTGCGCGTGTTGCGTCCTGTTCTGCTTTGACAGAAGCAACATTCACAGTTGCGTTATACTGGCCCAAAATCTTCGCGACTTCAACGGCAAGGTCTTGAACCATCTCATCACGCTTCAAATCGTCCTTCATAGCAAGTTCGTGCATTTTAAATTGCTGATCGGCAGATGCTTTTTGTGCATCCAATTGCAACTTCGCCATATCGACTTGAACTTTACTTTGCGCTTTCATTTGCTCTGCCATTAAAAATGCTTGGTTTGGATCAGATGCTGGAGCGCCGCCTTGCTGCTGTTGTTGTTGCGCCATCATTGCCTCTTGCTGCTTTTGAGCAATTAGCTGCTGTTCGCTTTCTGGCGTAACTGGTTGATAATAACGATCTGAGTTTTTAAGACCAACCGCAGATAACATATCGGCAAGAGTGTTGCGAATATTAGTCATCGTGACCATGCCATTATTCGGGCCGTATTGCTGCCAAATGCTCATCTGCATCTGAACGGTCTCACGCAGCACAGCAGACTTTTCATTTTCGCGGCCCGTACCCAACCCCACATTAACTACAATATCCATGTCGGCGTTCCATACGCGCGGATCGACGGCGACGAACTGATTATTTAGACGGATAATTTCTTCTTTGTCTGAGTTCTTAATTATTGCCGAAGCAATCAATCTAAACAGTTGACGCATACCGCCTTCAGCTAAGTTGCGAGCCATAACCTCTGACTGCCCCGCAGCGCCCTCTATGGTGGCCGCAACGGCTGTCGCGGTGGCTGACTGCAATACATCTGGATCAAGCCCCTGTGCGGCCTTAGAGACGCCGGTTTTGTTATCAACCAGCATATCGAAGTATTGCAACGCTGGGAGAGTAGAACCCGCAGTAAACGGAACAACTTGCTCACGAATAGCGCCGGGTGACTTTACCCTAACAATTCGACCGATCTCGTTATTTAAAAGATCGTCTATTGAAACTTGGCCGTCGACAACTTCAAGGCCCGGATTGTTTGTCAGTGCTACGTTATCCAAAACGCCGCGAAGCATTGCCGTTGCCGCATCCTGATCGTCCTGAACCAACTGAACCAGCGATCTACCAAAAAATGCGTGTGGTTCTGGGTCTACTTCAAACACAGCAAACGGAACTTCATCTGCTTTATCATATGAAAGCATTTTGTAACCAGCGCCAGCCAATACAAAACGATAAAGCTGCGGAACGCCGACACCATCTGCGTCAATCTTCATATAGGCTTCTGTAACGACTATTTTCTTGGAAGTTGGGTCGGCACTTTCGTCATCGTCCTCGTCAACGGTATAACCACGGCGCTCATACTCAGCTTCAGACTCCATAGTTGAAATAGTGCCAGTTAAACCTTGGATTTCATCTTCCTCGTAACCCATAGCAAGCAAGTCGCCAATGGTCATGTCGGTGCGATGCCCCGCCACGAAAAAATCGTCTATGCTCCGAGCATTCCGATCCACAAAAAACTCTTCCGGTGGAACGGATGTTATAAGAATATCGCCATCGTAAGTTGTGCGGCTAATTTTAACGTCATAAACAGGACGTTCAATCTCAACGCCCATTTCGTCAATTTCGATTTCTTGCGTGATGGTTTGCTCTAAAACTTCAACGTCATCATCTTCTGCCAAGAACATAAATTCATCTTCGTTCAAGCCAGTATATGTGAATGTCTCGCTTTCGGTTTTGTCCTCATACATTACCTTGGCAATGCCGCAGTTTTTAACCATAGCGTCTTGGAACACATCGTTGAGCATACGATAGCCGTTGTTCTGCTGAAACTTATAGTTAGCGTATCTCGTCATTTGCTCCGCAATAGCAACGTCCTCTGGCATACGAGGCACAAACTCAACCGGGTTTTCTGTGCTAAGAAAGACGCGCTGAATAGATGGTTTTATTGCACGAACAACATCACGGCACTTTGTGGCAACGACCTTTGATCGGCCCTGCTCATGCCCAATATCTACCTTGCCATCAAAGTAACGCTGCGCCCTGACCCTTGGTTCAGAGATTTCGCTCTCAATAAAATCAACAGCATCTTGCACCGCCTTTTGGACGATGCCTTCAACCGTGTCTTTATCCATTGGTTCGATACGCATATTTATTGTTCCTTACTGTGCCATTTCTTGCAGTTTAGGTTGCAAAGCCCCACGCGCGGTTAATGAAAGAACACCAGCGATTTGGTTGACTAACAAATCATTTTCAGCCTGAGTTATGATCTGTCCAGTTTGCGCCCTCTCCATAATATCTAAAACCTTACGAGTTTCTGGCCCTTTAGCTTCAGTAAGCGCCCTCGCAACGTCTGCAAATATTTTTCTGCGCTGCTCAAAATCATATTGATCGGTTCTGCCAGTGATAGCTTTTACGATTTCTTTTGCAGACCCAATTGGCTCTCCACGAAGCAATTGGCCAAAAAATCCTTCATCTGTTACATCTTTTATATCGCGTTCTATGGCTTGGCGTTGCGCTGTTTTAGAGTTTATTGCAACAGCCGACCGAACTTTTGAAGTTTGCGCGACCTTATCTATTTCGGCCAATAGATCGGCTGCTTCATTACCCATAATGCGTTGAATTTTCTTTCGTGCAGCATCAGAACTTGTAAGACGATAGAACGCATCTAGTTGCCGCGCAGCCAATTCTTGGTCGGACGGAACACCTTTGACGTTTTCTAATATTGTGCGTATATACTGACGCATCCCTAATTTTGATGCTTCTATTTGTGCTTGAGAAGGCTCTGGCCCTAACTCGTCAAGAATATCGCCAATTTCAGTTTGCGGCTTTAAAGCCTCACGCCCTAACTTAAAGGCGTTTTGCTCGTCAATTTTTTCGCCTCCTAGCTTTACAGCATCATCATATAACCGCGCACCAGTTTCAGGTTCGATTACCGCATCACCTATAGATTTCTTTAAATCTCTAGCCAATCCGCCATAAAGCAAAGTATCATCAGTTGCTTGCCCAAGAGGGTTTCTTGCGGCTTCTGCCAAATTTCCAAGAGCACGTTTTATATAATCAAGCTGCATCACATTGGGCATTTCAGTGTAGGATATTTCCCCATCTTCCCCTAACGATGCTAATATTTGTTGATTTTTTTTGCCAGCGGCTCTCATCATCACATTAGCTTTTTTAATTGCTTGGTCTAAAATAGAAGGGTCAATTCTATCTAAAGTACTCTCTATATTCATACCAGTTTGAGAGCTGTAATCTATAGGTTGACCATAAGCAGCTTCATACGCTGATTTCCGACCTTTAGCTGTTTTTGCAGAAATCATTTCTGCCGCTTGAATCGGAGTTAAATCTGCATCACCTAAAGTTTTATCTAGCGTTTGCGAAAGCCCTGCCGTAACATCATCGGCACGTTGCCCCAATGCCCGTGTTACAACTTGACCTTGACCGCCAACAGAAACGCTTGCATCAAGCAATGCTTGAGCGGCAGGACCAGCATCAGCCAACATCCCGGTTTCACCAGCACGTTCCAAATTTAACAACGCTTGGTCAACATCACCACCAGCATCAAAAGCACTTTTAATAACTTCTGCCGCTTGCTTACTAATGCGCAACGCACCCGCAATCATTGGAACATCTGATTTTCTCAAAAGATTTAATATGTTTCTGCCACCAGCAGCAACCAAAGGAGTGACAGCGCCAAGTGAGCCGCCAGTAATGGCACCAAAAGTTGCACCCTCACCTCCTGCTCGAATTCTATTTTCACTTGGATCAGCCTCACCAGCACCAGAAATAAATCCAGTAGTACCTCCAGCGGATAATCCAGCCGCTCCACTTACAGCACTCGATGCAAGAACCCCTCGTTGACGCGTCCCACTTATAATGTTTGCAAGTTGAGGAAGTCTTTTTAACAAGGCATAGCCTTCAGTTAAACCAACTCCTAATTGTGCAATTAAAGTTTCAACCGGGCGTTCGCTTTGTTGCGCTTGCTTAATTGCGCGGAGAGCGTCCCCAGATTTTCCACCAAAATATTTCTCAACGAGTTCATCCAACCAAGCACCAGAGCCAAAACCCATTGCTTGTGATGCCGCTACTACCGGGCCAGTAGCTCTGCCCAGCGGAGATTGTTCTTCAGCCGCCGACAAAATGTTTTTTTGCCAATCTGAGGTAGCCATTGATCCAGCGGTTTGACCTTCTTTGTAAGCAGCAACACGCTCAGGGTCAGACGTACTAAAGCCACTGCCCATAATCAACTCTCTGCCATCAGGCTGCATGACTAGGGCGCTCCCATCGTCGGGATTGACAAAATAACCTGAGCCACCCGGTCTAGGAACAACAATTGGAGCTTTATAAGGGTCCATTGTGTCAGATATTGCGAACGCTTCATCACGAGTTTTCGCGGCGATACGCATTATATCACCCGTCTCTTTACTCTTAATGTAAAAGATTTTTTTTGTAGGTTTTTTAGCCATTATGGAAATGTAACCTCCGTATTGCCGCCTTCACTTTGCGCTGGTGCTTCTGGAGCTACATACTCATCCGTTCCGAAAAGTGGGTTAATTTGTCTTTGCATTTTAAGAACTTCTTGTTGAGCATATGCAGCACCCTCACCAGCACCAGCTTCCATTAACGTAATTGCTAATTCTCTGTTTCTTCTTTTTTGGTCTATAATTTCTTGTGGGTCTCCCGGCTGCGGGAAATATTGCGAGTTCGCATTTTCAAATTCGGACTCAGCAATCGCAGCACCCGACTCCCTGCGGAGAACAGCGTTAACAAAATTCTTTCGCGCTTGATCGTAAGATTTAAACTCAGTTGATGTCATATAGTTGCCGAGGTTAAAAGGCGCATTAGAATAGATTTTCTGCATAAAATCAGTCCCTTCCCTTTCAACCAAGCGTAAATCATTTTCGGCCTGTCGCATCCTGCCAGAATAAATCACTGCACCAGATTCACTTTCCTTTAAGTTGAGCTGCGACGGATCAATTCCTGATATATATTCAAGTTCACCTGTTACTGGATTTCTTCGAGTAATTGTTGCCGTACTTGGGGCTTGGAAAACAACCTTACCTGTTTTGCGATCAACTAATGTTTTGCCGACAACAACGTAATCACCAGTTAATGATTTTCTATAAGCGTCATATGCTTGCGCTGCTGGCATCCCGGCTCTTATAGCTTCGGCAAACAATCCACCATTAGGCTGAGAAGCCAACCAATCCGCTGTTCGATTTCGATCTTCGCCTTGCTGTTGTCGCTCTACATCAGCCGCAGCCCGTTGCTGGACGCCGCCCAACATTCCAGACCTGTCTAATGAGGCAAATGTCTCGCGGGTTCGCGGATCGCGCAGGAAGCCCATAAGACCGCCCGATCCTTGCTGCTGCTGCATTTTCTGCATCTGAATAGCACTAGGCTGGCTCATATTTCGGCCCGTAGGTTGTCCGTTCATTTCTGAAGCTCCTCCAAAGATTACGGCTTCTAAAGATGGTTTTAATTGACCATTATTTGGTATTGATTTCGGGCCAGCTTTGTTTGCTTTTCCAAAAATGTGCGACCCGATGGTTTGCCAATCACCACCAGCAGATGCACCCCAATTAGGATCAGCAAGTTGCGGGTTGTAATAATGCGTTGCGCCGCCTGTTGGGTCTTCATAATTACCAGAAAGCAAAGCATCAGCAACTTCATACGCTTTGGCACTTGGCGTAAAGTCCATGTTTTGGCCTTGTTCGCCGCCAGCATAACCAGTTGTGCTATTCCACGCAGAGAAATGACCCGGCTGCAAAATGACTTTGCCAAGATCACTGCCGCCGCCAAGACGGTTCATAATTACCGAACCAACAGCCACCATGCCATTATAGCCTTGGTTTCCAGCCTCGGCTTGCAGTGTCTTTGCCAGTAGGTCTCTTTGCGTTAGTTCCATTTATTTAACCAATGCCCGGAAGGCCACTGAAAGCTGCTAGAGTTCCAAACACGCCGGGTTGCCCCGGTTGCGTTATACTGGCCCGTGGAAGCGCCCCAAGCGTACCAGTGCTAGTTTGTAGAGCCTGACCGGGATAGCCTAAGTTAGCCAATGTTTGCTGACGCCCAGCATCTAGCATTGCCTGTTGTGCAGCTTGCGCTCTAGCCGCTGCCGCTTGTTGCTCTCTGAGGCCAAGCATACCCTGACCGAACATAGTTGACCCAAGACCGCGCATACCACCAGCCGCACCAGATTGCACGTTAGCCGCTTGGAACTGACCCTGATAATTGGCTTGGTTGGCCGCTTGATCTCGCCCCGCCTGACTCAGAGCAAATTGGTTTGCAGCAGATTGGTTTAACTGACGCGCCTGTTGTTCAGATTGACCTTGTTGAATAGCAAACTGGTTTTGAGCCGCTTGGTTCATCTGGTTTGCTTGCTGTTCAAACTGAGCTTGCTGAACAGCAAATTGGTTAGCCGCCTGCATATTGCCAGCACGAGCCGCTTGCTCACGAGCCGCCGCAGCTTCGCGCGCTTGTTGTGCAAATTGATTTGCTTGAAACTCTTGACCAGACGCAAGTGTTCGAGCCTGTTGCACGTTGCCAATATCGAACTGGCCAGATTGCAGTGCTTGGGTAAATGCTTGTTGCCGTTGTTGCGCAGACAGTTGACCAGCTTGACGCAAAGCCTCACCAGCAAGGACACCTTCTTGCACCGCTTGGCGGGAACCACCAAAAGCACCAGCAGATTGTGCCTGTGCGCCCAATTGGTTTGATGCAAGTTGACGTTGCCGCTCAATGTCGGCCTGACCTTGCTCAATGACGTTTTGCGTATAAGGGCTCATATATGGATTAAGGTTGGTTGAGGCGAGTTGGTTGACAGCAATTTGTCCCGGCGCTTGCGCGGACTGAACAGCACCAACACCTTGCATCCTTTCGACTTCCCCGAGTTGCGCAGCAGTCATTAAATTTGCAGGACCGTATTGTACAGCTTGCATGGAGCTTGCAGGACCAGCTTGAGCGGCTTGCATATTTACTGGGCTGAAACTTCCCAAGTTTCCGTAAACATCACCCGCTTGGGTTTGATATTGCTGGGCTTGCCCAAATACGTTTGAACCAATCATTGGAACAACCTTTCATCACAATTTATAATCAGTAATACCGAGCGCATTGCCGATCCCTCCAAAAAAGTCGCCAACAGCGCCAAAATTGCCGACCCCATCAGCACCGCCGCCTGACATAAATCCAGAAGAAGGAGCAGGGGCGTCAATAAATCCATCGTCGTTTACATAACCGTATGTGCTTGCGCCCGGTGCAGTTTCTGGAAATAAATCATAATGTCTTTGTAAGGCCGCAGCAGTGCTGTCAGAGTCGCTATTATTATATTGATCTTCACCACCACCACCGCCACCACCGGGAATAGTGACAGGCGCGTTTGGATCAACATATCCATAAGAACGAGTGCCGGGTTCGCCAGTAACAGGGTCTCTGTAAAAGGATCGCAAGAATTCGTATTGCCCCGGGTACTGTTCTCCGTAGGCAGTTTCTATTTTCTCTTGGAATGGCTGGCTACTGTAAGCCTCAACACCGCCGACATTTACTGTAGGCATTGATGGAGGTGCAACCGTTCCCAAACCAAGAGAAGTTAAGAGATCGTTTGTGCCGCTATACATTGCGGCGGGTGCAACAGCCTGATATTGAGGAATATTTACCGGGCCAGCACTAGATTGCTGCATAGCTTGTTCGAGCAAAAAGTTTCTTGCCGCTTCTATTCGCGGATCAAGTTGGCCTGTTTGCCCAGATTTGCCAAATAAGAAATCCATGATGCCCATTTTATAACTCCGAACGGTTTAAACATTTATAACATATTTCTGTCACTTTGACACCCCTAGCCATGCAGCCTCGTAATTGACAACGTAGAAGCCGGAATATTTGGCACAGGAGACGCAGCCGCTGTGGCGTTTAAATGGCCAGAAGTGCTGTCCACCATCCAGTTGACTTCAAGGTAATCATTGGCTGCCACCGTGAATATTTGCGTCCGAGACGTAATCAAAGTTGCGTTGTTTTGGTGCAGTGCAGTTGTCATCGCGCTGTTGTTGATGTCTGTACCGTTAACGCTTGGCCAAAAGTAGAAGTGAACTGTGCTGCTCGACGTAGATGAAATTTGCGCAGAGAAGGCTATAACGTACTCCCCAGCTTCCTCAAACACAATGCGAGTTGCTGGCGTTCCCAGAGTGATGCCGCTGTTCGATGCTTCGGCTGTGTAGGTTAGTTTGTAAGCCGTGCTTGGACTTGCCGCCGTTACGTCTGCGTCAATGTAAAAGTCGCCGTGACCGTCTTCCAACACGATTTGCCGCCACTCGCCATTTTTAGAAACTACGGGATATCCATATTCTCGGTCCCATAGCAGTATTCCATCTTCTGCCGCGCTTTGGTATTCACGCCTGTGGGTAAGGAAAGACCGGGTGCTTGTCAGCCATGCACTAAACTTCTCGGCCCAAACCTTGAAGTCAGGCCCAACAGGAGGTGCTCCGTAAAAACTCATCTACCGCTGCCCTGTTTGGCATCGAGGCGCATAATTCCGACACGCCAATCAGCGGCCTCGGCCCCATCGACCCGCATCCTAATCTGCCTTCCTTGAAATCGAACAGACGTTGGGTTTGCTGCATTGAACGGCCCAAACGAGCTTTCAGAAGCATTTGGATACGCTCTCGATTTAAAAGTCATACTGACTTGGCCTTGCGTTTTTTCGTCTGGAATTACACTTGTGACAGACATATGCCGCTCACCAGTGCCGATTGCGATTGGGCCAGTTTCCGCAAATGGAATTACCCCATCATAGTTAAAACCAACTTCATGCTCATACACAACGCCGTCTGACTTCACTAAGAATGGCAAACGGAAAACGCCGCGATCTACTCCTGCGGTGCGGTCGACACTGCCTGTCGCCCAAATGTTTTCGACGTAATCGTATGCAACATACTTATCACATTCTGACGCATCTTGCGACTGGTAAACCCACCAGATTTCATTCCATTGCGAGTTGACTATCGCCTGCACTTTAGACGCCTGATCGTAGTTTATGTTACTGAATACCAGATCGGCAACTTCGCACGGTATTTCTTGGACCTGACCGCCAGAATAAATATAGAAATTTCGGCGTCCCATCCAGATCACTCCAGCATCGACAGAAGCATATGCCCCCGCCGAAATCATACCACACGCCGTTCCAACCCTTTGAAATCCAAAAACAAAAGGTGGGCCTGAGTATGTCATTGAATGAGCGTCTTGGTCGGTCAGGATTAATGACTGACCCCGAGTTTTAACCGCTGCCAGAATTGTGCCGCTGGTTTGCAACTCGATGTCGCCAGCCTCGTTTGTAGCCGCCGCAGTCCATGTATTGTAATCCTCACGGTCGGACCATGCCACTCGTTTGCTTGAAGTTTGAGAAACGCTATAATCAGCCGCCAAGGCCACTAGGAAACGCTCTTCAGTGACAAATGCTGCTGTGCATCCTGTCGGAGCCCCCGCCACCGGGGCGGCGGGCGTTCCAGTCACCAAGTCCCATGAATAGATGACGCCATCGTCGCTTGAGCAAGCAATCAGCTCCTCACCCCAATTGTCCAAGCTCCAAGTCGTAGCACGCAAAATACTTCCGAGATCAGGACGAGCAACGCCCCAACCGAACAGACCCCAACCGCCAGATCCCCAACCAGTGTTGATTGTAGCGTCTACACGACCGCTCGTTAGGGCTGTCGGAGTTACGTCTGATGTGACAGAGCTTTCCAGCATGGCCGTTAGGGTGTCGTGAGACCCGAAGGCTGCGTAACGCTCACCGTCATTGTCAATCCATGTGTGAACACCCCGAACAATCCCGCCTGCCGTGACAGGTGTATTGTCTGACTGCGCACGGGGTCTCCAACCACCCACCGGGCGTAAAGCATCCTCATGCCAGCGCACTAAGTTTACGTCACGCCAGCGGCCCAGAGATTGATACTCAGTACCGTTTGCGTACTGGCCCTTTGGGATGTTCAGCGGGATTAGTGGCATTTGCGCTATCCTTACGGTTTAGTAGGCCAGTCAGCCCCATCCAAGTGCGGCCAGTTAGCGTGGCTTGTGATGTCACGCAGTGCTTGACGGTATGCTGTTTGTTCAGCAGTCATAGTCAAGTCAGATGATGCCCACCAGTCAGTTTCAGCAATCAAACGGTCACGCTGTGAGCGGTTACTCTCCGCTGCGCTACTGTCTAGCTGTGCTTGATATGCTGCTTCATGTTCAGCTTTAGTGGTTGTTACACCATCTTCTGTTGTGTCGCTGAACATGTCAGCAACTTCCCATGCCTCAACCCAGTTGCTATTAGCATCCTGTACGACACCATTACGGCGTACACTTTGGTATGCACCAATGCCATCTGTAGGTTGAGGAGCACGTAGAACAGGGTCTACATTAAGTGCGTCAAACACATTGCTAGTCCACACTTTAGGCATGGACATGTTAGGGTTTTCTTTGCGTAACTGGCCTTGAGATTTAAGCTCACCAGTTGTGCGATCACGATATTCAGTCATTAGTTGATACTCCTTGTATGACCTTGATTATATTGCGTATGCAGTTATGCGATTGCGTAGAAGATGTATTCACGGCCTGTTCTGTTTAACTGATTGTTTCTATTTAAGACAGTAAAGCCAGAAGATAAGGGGTCTATTTCATCCGAATTACTTGTTTCAGGGTCACTTGTATTTAACTTAAAATAGGGATCATTTGCTGCAACTATTCCTCTTGCGCTGTCAAAAACAAACCAGTGATCTCCTGCATTAGTTGGCTTTATCAGGACAAATCTAGCACCACTGCTGAACCCACAATCAATGTCTTGGCTTGCACCATCAGCAGTTGTACCGCCGTTACCCGTGTAGCTCCCCACCTTGGATACGCCGGGGAGTGTGGCAAATAGATATGCTGTAACACCTATTATCCTATTATAAGCCACAAGATCGTTAAAGTTATAGCCAAAGTCGGTTGCGGTAGGAGACGAAGACCCCCAAACACCAACCGTTTGAGTTTTAGAGTTACTACTATTTATTTGTATCCTATAGTCAATGTCTCTGGTTGGAGAACTAGTACTCTCACCTAAGTCTTTATGATACACCCACCAATTATAAGCATAAAACCTTGGTTTAAACCATATCATTTCTGGTACAACACCCAGCCCATGCTCAACTCTTACGTTTGAAGCGTCAGGGGTATTAGCTGACATAAAGGCTACTTGGTCAAAAAAACCGGGCGCTCGTTTAAAATAAAAGTGCGTGTTAGGGTTTAAGCCATTAAACCGACCGTTAGAGGCACTACCCATCTTTACACCATCATTTAAGAAACCACTCAAAAAGTTTGCAGTGCTGTTGTCTTCGCCAGAGTTAGTGTTAGGAATAAAGTTTACAAACGGCCCCCTTATTTTATCCACAAGATCCCAATTATCCGTGCCAGAGCCTCTTTGCATTGCTAAGTCTGGAGCAAAATCAACGCCTGTGTATTCTGTAAAGCCTGTAGTTGTAAACTTATTGACATGGAATACATCGGTTCCATCTGTGGGTACACGAGTATCTCGGCGAATAGCCACGTAGATAAACTTTGTGTTGTTCCGGTTTGATCTAAGAGTATCAACTGTCCTAAATCCATTTGGCATTAGCTGTATGTCAAGGCCATGATCACCCTCATCAGCGGTTTCATTGGTTTTTAGGCTGCGTGTTTCAAGATTCGTCCAACTCGGAATTGTCCAATGTATGCCACGCATAGTGTCACATATAAACCAGTCGCCACCCGAATTGGTTATATCTTTTATTAAAAGCCACTGAGGCTCAAACCCTAAGTCAATCTCAGTGCCACTAGTAGAACCATTACCATTATAACCCCCACACTTGATAATATCTTGGTCACCCTCTGGGCCGAACTCACCGTCATCATCGTTGTGCGCCCAAAGATATGCCACATATGTATTATTGTTTACATTTACATGATTAACGTACCCTCCTGTAATTGACCCCGGGGTAAAACTTGTTTCGTCTGCAGCATTAACAGCGCCTGACCAGCTCGTGTTTGCACTTGATTGATAATCTGAACCTAGGCCAAATGGTAAAGTGCTAGGGTTAGAACTAAATGCGTAATTGCTGTCATCTATTCTAGCCCAACAAATCCAGTTTCCATTAGTATTAGTGGTCTTAATAGCAATGAAACCGGGTTTCACACCTAAACTATGATTAATACTAGTGGATGTACTACCATCTCCGGTCCATGTAACCACATCAAAGAACTTAGGGGCTTTGCGGAATGACCAAGAAGCGTAGTCTTCATTATTAGTATTAACTGCTACGTCATCTCCGAGAAAGAAGCCATCAGCTAAAAACTGTGTTAAAGTATCAGGATTGGTTGCCACCTCTTGATCCATTAAATCAGATGATATGTACTTTGAAGCACCCCGCTCTGTATCAAATAGCATGTGGCTGTCGGTTGAAGATCTATTCTTTATCCAAACCATTCCACCGCTAGCATCGCCTGTAGCCTCCGTTCCAAGGGAAGAGAAGGAAGGGCCGCCGTCGGGAGTGAAGTCACCGCCTGTTCCTAGATTTTTGCCCATTGTATAGTCGTCTGTTAGCGGGCAATACATAATGGGGTTGAGCGCAGACAAGGTTGACGGATCGGTTGACCCACCATTTGCATCAATAAATAACCTACGATTGGCCTCGGTGTCTAAGTTGCGGTAAGTGTAGTCCATAAAGACGTGGGCTAGATTGCCCGTAAGTTTATAGTCTGTACCTCTAACAGCTATACGCTGTACAGTCCTTGTGCGGTCTATGTTTTGGTTAGAACTAGTTACGCTTTCTTTTGTGGCGGCAACGTCATTTATATAAACCTTTGTTGCACCTGTACCAGAAGCTGTGTTTACGGAAAAGCAAAGATGGAACCATTGATGAAAGGGTGTATTACTATCGTCAACATGCCACTGGCTTATAACACTACCAGATGAGTTATAAGCCGTAAACCTTAACTTACCTGAGAAATAACCAACATTTATGCCAGAGCCGCCACCATTGGGATCACTAGAAAATACAAAGTTGTTTTCAAAGTCGTTAAACAATATCCAAGCACTAAAGGTAAGCTCTTTCCCGTCAGAGTTTCCAGAAAAGTCTGATCTAGTAATGTATTGGTTCCCCGAAAAGTTTACAGAACTCCCACCTGAACCCAAGCTGCCTAATGAGATATTATTTTTAATATGCTGGTTTAATTCGCCAGTATTATAGTCACCCGTATATAAATAAGTGCTGAACACATCTTCTACATTAAGTGCATCGCCACCAGCAGCGGAAGCCGCCGCTAATTTTTTCCACCCTGACATTACGCAGAACTCCCAATCCAAACGCCGTAAAGCGTAGTGCTAATTTTAAATAAAACCACCGTGTCAGCCGCCGTAAGTGTTGGCGCTTGATTACCGTCTCCTGTGATCCAAGTAATCGTAGGCCAAGTAATCGTGTAAGATGACGCACTCGTAAGGTGCAGGGACATACTTTCGCCCGATGACAAGCTGTCAGTGAATGTTGTGTTGGCACCGATTGTTTTGGTCTGCACCGTACCATTATTCGGATCAAGTGCGGTCCCTGTTAATGAATGCACGGTTTCAACGATTGCATTGGAAAACTTTACATCGCCATTCGCATCCGCAGTGACAACCTTGCTGGCCTGTGATGTCCCAAGCGTTGTGATGTCGTTATAGTTCAGCTCGGCGGCAGTGGCCGTGATCCCAAGCGTTGTCAGTGTTGTTGCGTCGATTATTGCCCTGACGTTTGCCGCTGCGCCAGTGCCATCGCAGTATATTATTCCAGACGTTTCGTTTGGAATGGATAAGCTGGAACCAGTACCCTGCGTGAATGTAGCATCAAATCCGCTATCATTGTCCACCAAGTAAAACTTCGAGGCGTCATTAGGCGTCACTGTAATTGTGCAGTTCTCTGTTGCGCCAGACAGCACAAGAACTTTGTACATTCCGTCACTAAGAGCATCACCAGTTGTGCCATCCGTCGTGCTTAGAGAATGCGCAGCACCCGATCCAGACAGATCAATCGTACCAACGCCCGATGCAGCACGATCTAGGATGTCAAAGTTTCGGTTTGTGATCTGACCCCATGTGTCAGTCTTTTCTCCGTCAGCGATTTTTTCAACCGCGTTATTCAGTGTCCAAGTGCTTGCCATCTAAATTTCCTCTGATTATCGGGAGCATACCAATTTTACGCCGCCGCGTCTACGCATAAGCCGCCGATGATAAAACGCCGATCCAATTGCTTCCGCCATCTCTGCTGTAGAACACATATAAGTTACTTTCGCCACTTGCGGGTGCATCAGGCGCAGCACCACCAGCCCAATCAACAGATGAGGGCCATGTGACTGTTGAGCCGTTTCCTGTTAGCTGTAGGATGAAGCCGCTAGACATTCCGCTTGTAGCACCACTAAATGTGAATGTGGTGTTGCCTGACATTGTAAGACTAAATGCGCCACCATTGTTTACATTACACGTTGGAGATGTGCCTGATAATGCGTCATAGTCCTCACGCAATGAACCGTCATATAGGAACATTCCGTTTCTAGTAATATGAGCAACATCAACATAACTTCCGGTACTACTATTTTTAAACTTAAAACCATCACTATCTGTATTTAAATACTCAACAAAGGTGAGATCATGACCGCCACTAATAGTTGGTGATGCTGTACTACCGGAAACTTGCATCCGAGAACCAATAAAGTGGTTCCAGTTTAGATCGTAGCCTTTAAAGTAGCCATAACCAGAGCCGCCACCGATAGCTGCGTCACCTTGGCCGGATATTATGCCGCTGATACTGATGGCGCTAAATGAAGGGCTGCTGCTCGTATTAACAGCTTGGTTCGCCGTGTAAGTGGTATAGCCTGCACCATTTGTTAGCTGGTTGTTGTTTACAACGCGATTTGCCCCATCCGCTACATTCAGTAATGTTCTGGCAGCTGCTGCCGTATAAGAACGACCATAGGTGTCTGTACCGTTAGTACCCGTAAAACGAGCCATGCCAGAAGTAGCACCTGTCGTGCTAAATGTACCTGAGCCATTAAAGTAACTAGAAAACAAGTAACCAGCAGAACTGCGAACAGCTACAGTATTGGCACCCTCAGTTTGGCTTGAATTAAAACCATCAACGGTATCAGCATCTAGGCCCGAACCTGAGCCATCGTTGCCAGCGTGCCAATACCTACTTCCAGAGTTATCAGAACTGCCCTTCCATAGATCACCATCTGACCCCATAACGGCAACAATGCCGTCATTACCATTGCCAAAATAAGTACCCGCTGTACCTGCATAATAGTTAAGGTAGGTTGCTTTGTCGGTGCCACTGTCTAAGTGCAGATTACCGTTTGTTGTAACGACAGAAGCCGAAACTGCCCCCGATACTGTCCTTCCATTGCCACCAACCCTTAAATAGCTTGACCAAGTACTGTTAGGCCCAAACGTAATATGGTTATTCGCTGTAGTTAAGTCACCTGTGAAGTTGTCACCTGCATTACTGCGCAAGAACGCAGAACTATCAATGCCATCAAGCAAGTTACTGTCAGCCGCCTTACCAGATGTAGACAGCTTACCGTCCAAAGCAGTCTGCAATCCATCTACGTTTGAGATAACGTGGTTGTGGCTATCGTCTGCAACCGTGACTGACAGTGTAGCGTTACCAAGATTAGTAAATGTAGCAGAACCTGACGCATCTCCTGAAAGCGTCAACGTGGGATCAGCAGTTGCAGTGGTGCTGATGCTGATATTGCCAGAACCATCAAAGTTGGCGTTACCAGTTACAGCCCCAGTAACAGCAATATTACGCGCCGTTGCTAGTGCAGAAGCTGTACTTGCCTCAATACCTAGAGCATCAATATCTGCTTTCGTTTGATCTGCAGTTGCGCCCGCCTCGATACCATCCAACTTAGTTCCGTCAGCGGCAACGTCACGACCGTCAACAGTTCCAGTGACCGTTACGCTTCCAAATACTGGGCTGTCGTTTGGTTGAACCGCGCTGTCAGCTAATGTGCCCTGAGCGGCAGTCGCATAGTCTAAACTAGAGAACGCCTTTACTTGTGCAAGGTTAGTGACTTCACTATCCATAAGAGCACCAGCCGCTGTCACGTTAGTCGTGTCGGTGACATCAGCAGCAGCCTCAATACCGTCTAGCTTAGTGCCGTCAGCAGCAACGTCCCGACCGTCAACGGTTCCAGTGACAGTGACACTCCCAAATGTTGGGCTGTCGCTTGGCTGAACCGCGCTATCAGCCAGTGTGCCTTGAGCGGCAGTTGCGTAGTCGGTTGACGCCGTTGTGGCCGCAGTGCCAAGGCCAAGGTTGGTTCGCGCCGCAGGGACATTAACTAAATCGCTGAGATTATTGGATGTAAGCAATGCGCCAGATAGAGACGCATAAGCCGCGACCCATGCGCTGCCCGTGTAAACCTTCATTACATCGTCGGTCGTGTTGAAATAGAGCATCCCAGCCTGCAATGGATCGCCGTCATTGTCTGTGGTGGGGTCTGTCGCAAAGTCACCTAGATATTGGTCTTGGAAGTTATCTAAAGCTGAAAGCGCGGCGTCTTTTGCAGCTTCAGAAGCAGTTGCGGACGAAGCACTAGCCGTGGCAGATGCTGCGGCCTCGCCAGCCTTTGTGGTGGAAATACCAGCCTGCGTGGTTGCAGTTGCGGCGCTAGTTGATGCAGATGCGCTAGAACTTGCAGCATTTACCTCTGCGGCCTCTGCGGCTGTCTGCGCGGTCTGCGCGTTTGTTTCGGCGGTTTCGGCATTGGTCTCGGCTGTCTCAGCGGCAGCCTCAGACGCGGCGGCGTTAGATGCTGATGTAGACGCCTCAGAAGCCTTTGTCGTGGCTGTAGAGGCTGAATTGGCTGCCGAGGTAGCTGATGACGACGCAGACGCCTCAGAAGCCGATGCGCTGGATGCAGAAGCTGATGCCTCAGACGCCTTGGTCGTCGCCGTAGATGCTGACGTGGAGGCATTAAGTGCAGAAGTTACGGCCTCAGATGCTTTAGTAGTTGCTGTGCTTGCCGAAGCTGCTGCATTTGCCTCTGCCGTCTCAGCATTTGCCTCGGCCGTTTCAGCATTTGTCTCGGCCGTTTCAGCGGCAGCTTGCGCGGCTACAGCAGCAACGCGAGATGCTTCACTTGCGGTGGCGCTTGTACCAGAGCTGGTGGCCTGCGTAGTAGCAATGGCGGCTTGCGCGGTTGCAGTGGCTGCGTCAGCTGCAACACCAGCTTCTGCGGCTTCCGCTGCGGTCTGAGCAGTCTCTGCGGCTGTTTCTGCGGTCTCAGCGGCGGCTTGCGCGGCGACGGCTGCAACTTTAGATGTTTCACTAGCAGTTGCGCTTGTCGATGAATTTGACGCCTGAGTAGCTGCCGTTGCGGCTGATGCTGCTGCGTTTGCCTCAGATACAGCGGCGGCATTTTTGCTTGCTAAGGCCTCGGCTGCGCTAGTGGACGACCCAGACGCGCTTGACGCAGAAGCGGTGGCAGAACTAGCTGCCGCAGTTTCAGAAGCGGCGGCTGCAACCTTAGACGCTTCAGCCTGTTCTGCGTAATCCTCGATATTATCAGTGCCTGTTTCGCTAGTCATGCCAGCGGTTTGTGACCATGTTGTAGTAACCATTATCTTGGCGCTCCTATAACAAATGGGCCAGAAACCCTTGATTGCTCGTTATCTTTATTAAGGGCAGAAACAGCAGATTGATACAATGTCGCCCAAACTTCCAGACGATTATCATCAAGCAAGTATGGGGCTGCATGGATTAACGAGCCATAGAGATAAACATCAGGATATTCGGTCAATATCCAATTATATGGATCAGCGTCAGTTAGTGCGGGAACCCGCGCATAATACTGCATAGACGCTTCATATCCAGTATTAGGAATAGGATACAGTTCTATCTGATCTGCCGTTAACCTAAAAAACTGCGGTTTATTGGGAACCCTACTTAATTGCTTTCTATCCTGCAACTCAGACGCAGATATTGATTGCAGCTTACCACCTTCGGTTAACTGAATTTGTATCATTGCCAGCCAATCAATAGGCAGGTTTTCATATTGCTCGTTAACGGTAGTAGTTACACGTTTTTCTTGCCGCCAGTGGCGAACATCACGCGCAATTTGCGCTTCTGCCAAAGAAATAAAATCAGGGATTACAGGTATTAAAGAGGTGTCACCCTCGCGGTTCAACCAAGTTTCTATAGACGATTTTAACTCTGAATAAGTTGTGATTGCCATTTAACAGTCCCATGCCTTACGCGACCAATAGTTAGCCGACAATTTGCTATTCTTACCTTTTATACCACCAGAACGCGCACAATACGATGCTTTTCGACTTGGGGTGCTTTTCTTGATGGTCATATTGGGATCGCCAAAGTTAACCTTTTTAACTTCGTTGCCTTCTACCGCCAAGACTTCGAACTTCTTAGGCCCACCCCGGCGAGGTTTATTAACCGCCGTAAACCCGTGCCGCTTTTTTGCAGCCGCTATCTTTTCAGCTTTTGTACGCATTAGAAATCAATAAGCCTCACGCTTTTGCTAAACACTTGCCAGCCATTGCGCATTTGCTTGGTGTAGGGCAACCCTTGCATGGCTTGAAGGATGCTGCGGAAGAATACTTACCAGTTTTCATTTCTTTTTGCCGCCCTTTTTCTTACCCATACCCTTTTTGCCATAACCCATTATGCTTTCCTCTTTGCTGGTTTTCTCTTGGATTTCTTTGCATCTGACCTGACAACTTTTAAATTTGACCAAGCATTAGGATACGCAGAACCCCTGCGCTCGGACATAGCTCTAGCTCTCGCAATTTGTGCTTTAGTCATTTTTGCCATGATGCACCCGTGATTTTCAATCACACAGTATCACATTATGCTATTCCACGCAATCCGCGCTTGATTGGTGCGCCCCAATCGGCCTCTGGCTTATAACCAACAGCCAAATATCTGAACGCATCCGCACCATGAGAAGTCCAATCGTGCAAGGGTCTGCCGCGCCAAGACTTCATCCGCTCGTCAAACTCACGCCGATATTGCAACATCGCCTCAACGCCACGCTCACACTTGCTTTCGTCAAACCAACAACGGTTAAGCATAGAACGCGCAGCTTGTATGCCATCTTCTATTCCAAGCCGGGGAGCTATTTCTATGTCTTTAATGCCCAGCGCGTCCAGCGTTTCCAATCTGCTCTTGCCTGTGCCAAGCTCCTTAACTCTGACATCGTGCGGCAAAATATGCTGCTCGTAATGATAGCCCCGCTCACTTAAAGCCTTTGCGTAATGGTCTAAACCTACGCCGCTGCTCTCATAGTAATCTATTAAGCGGATTTCTTTGCCGACATACTGCGCAAACCAGATAGCCGTGCTGTCGCCAATACCCAAGTCCCATGCGGTAACAACACCCACGCCGGGATCGTATGGCACGTTTGAAATGCGCTTTTCTTCTTTGGCTTTTTTCATTTCTGTGGCATAATATGCGCCTTGGATCGCAGCCTCGAAAGAGCAAAGAAATTCTTGCGCATAACGATCCTCGCCCATTGTGCGCTCTGCTTCCGCTAATTCCTCATCGTCTAGGACGCCTGTTTCATCAGCTTTATACATCGCACAGAACCAATCAGGGTCACTTTGCGCGTGGTGGTAAATGTCCCAGAAATCGTTTTTGCCCTTTGGCGTTCCAATAAACGTGGCGCGGCCCTTACGGTCGGCAAGGCTGGGGCGAATGACAACAGGCCAAGCATTAGCCGGGAAGTCAGCGGGTTCATCAAGCACAACGCTGTCAAAATACAAACCACGCATAGCATCGTAGTTATCAGCGCCGAATAAACGGATGCGGGAACCATTCGGGAAATCCACACGCAATTCGCTTGCATTGGCGACAGCGCCTTCAATGTCTTTGGTATACTCCAGCAAGTAATCCCAAGCGATAGCCTTTGCCTGTCGGTAATACGGCGCAATGTATGCAACCCGCACCTTTTTGCGCGGTATCGTTAAGGCATCTCGTATTAGGTCGTTGATAGCCGCAACCGTCTTGCCAAAGCGCCTATGGGCTACGATAACCGCCCAGCGTTGCTTTCGCGCATGATACGGCCTTAGATGCGTTCTGGGGCGATAGTTAATCGTCTTGGTCTTCATCGCTTAACCATTTGTACGCATGAACGTGTTCGCCATCATTACCAGCGCCCTCTAGCCTTTGGGTTTCTTTCCAACCAGCTTGGGTTTTCAAATAAAATATCTGCGCACCTAAATCACCAGACCGGGCTTTTTGAATTAGATTTTGCGCAACAAAACCAACGGCTTTTGCCTTACCCTTTTTATACTGTGCAGAAACTTCCTCATCCCGCTCCATAATATCATAGAAAACGCGGCGACTTATACCAAAGTAATCCGCAATCTGTTCTACGTTTAAAACAGCAGCAAGGGTTTCTAACTCGCTTCTTTGTTCATCCGTTAACACTATTAAGGGTCTTCCACCTTTGTTTTTCTCTGTCATATTACAACCTATTGAAAACCCTTCTTAAAAGATAAGACCGGGCAAGTGATATTGCAGTGAAGGCAAGCGATATAGACAACGCATCTGTTGTTGTTACGCTATACCCATGCAGTGGCAGTATGACGTAGGTTGCTGCCGTTGCGATTATATAACCGATAAGCACGTTTGTTGTCGCTTCTACCAGTGACATACTCTTGGATTGTTTTTGCGGCACTGACGGGGCTTCCTTGAGGCTCTGCATCATTACAGTTTACCTCACCCACCAGTGCCGCGAGACTCTTGCATTTCTGCAAAGGTCTGTTCGCTTTGTTCATGTACCGCCGACTTGCCTGTGAACTCTTGCCACCGCTTTACGATCACATCGCAATATTTTGGGTCTAATTCCATCATAAAGCAATCTCTTGATATTTTTTCGCAAGCAATAAGAGTGGAGCCCGACCCACCAAATGTGTCTAAAACAACATCGCGCCCCTTTGTGTTATTAGAAATTAAATACTCTATTAATTCAACAGGTTTCATTGTTGGGTGTAAATTATTGTGTTTTGGCTTTGCAATGAAATCAATAATCGTAGATTGCTTTCTGTCTGAAGACCACAAATGACTTGCGCCACTTTTCCACCCATAAAGACAAGGCTCATGCTTCCAGTGATAATCCGACCTCCCCATAACGATCGAAGGTTTATTCCATATGAGGCAAGACCTTATTTGCTCATTGCAATCTAATACCGCTCCCCTGAAGTTATACCCCTCTAAATCCGCATGCCAAATATAAAAACTAGCCCCCGGCTTCATTATTAAAAAAGCGGTTGAAAAAGCATCATATAAAAACTTCCTAAATTCGTCGTTTTTCATTGCGTCATTTTTTATTTTTTGGCCGTCTGATCCCTCATAATCAACATTATAAGGAGGGTCAGTGACCCACTGATCGGCCTTTGACCCATTCATTAGACTTTCGACCGCATCAATGCTTGTACTATCACCACACATCACGCGGTGATTTCCCAATATCCACACATCGCCCTCGACCGTAACAGGAACCTCCGGCGCTTCTGGCACGGCGTCCTCGTCTGTCAAACCTTCTGTTTCAGGCTCCTTCAAGATGTTGGCAAGTTCATCGGAGTCAAAACCGATTAAATCTAAGTTAAAATCTAAATCTTTAAGCTCGCCAAACTCAATGGCCAGCATATCGTTGTCCCATCCAGCATTAAGCGCCAGCTTGTTGTCGGCAATAACATAGGCTTTCTTTTGAGCGTCCGACCACCCAACAGCGGTAATACAGGGAACCTCTTTTAAACCGAGCTTTTGCGCGGCGAGAAGTCTGCCATGCCCAGCTATTATTTCGCCATCGATGTCGATCAATATCGGATTGGTAAATCCCCACTCATTAATGCTGGCGGCTATTTGCGCCACCTGTTCATCGCTGTGGGTTCTACTGTTTCGGGCATAAGGGATAATGCTATTTATGCTTCTGCGTTCTACTTTGTCCGCTGGCCAGTTTTGTTCGTTCATTTGTTACGTCCTTCTCAGGGTGCGTAGAAATTTAAAAACTGACAGAAAAGCAAGGAATTGGGAAACTTGCTTCTCTGCCAGAAAGGGGAGTTAGTTCTGGGAGAAAACTAACCGAGCAGACTGTCTGTGAGAACAGTATCTGCATTTAACCATAAACCTCTGCTTTTTGCAATGATGCTGTTCTTTTGTACTTAGCCAAGTCGCTTTCACTAATCATTCCCGTTGCCATCAACGACTGCGCCTTCTTACCGCTTAACCATGTTTCACACACTGGATGGCCGCCTTGGATGCGCTTTGCGTTTATTGTTACCGGGTTTAATAGCCATTCAGCTTCAACGCTGTGATCTGCGAAAACTGGCTTGGCCTTTCGTATTTGCTGCGCCGCTTTGGAAAGCTCTTTGGCTGTCGGCCATGTGCGGGTTTCTAAGTTACCCAGAACAGCCTCTTCGAAATCATTAAACCAATCCGTCAATCCTTGGCTCGGTGCTACCTTGTTTATGCACTTGGCAAGGAATGTGGCTTCATCCTTGATGGCTTGTGCTTGCCCGGTCAACGCCCTTGGCGGGTTCAATCGGCTTAGAAGTTTAAGTGTTAATTCTTGTATCTGTTCATCACGCATTTGGTTTCACCATTTCTGCAAAAATCTTATGCACTAAGTTTTGTTGATCTTGTTCGCTGTCTGCTTGAGCGAATACTTCATCATCCCATCGTTCTTGATTTAACCATGTAGCGGGATGCGGGATAAACTTTTTGTCTTTGCCCTCTACACTGGCCGCATACAAAGCAGCCTGTGAAATAATAACATCAGGGTTTGTCTTTGCAACTGCAAGTTCCCAAGCCTTTCTGGCTAAACCCTTCGCTGTCTTTCTTGGAAAGCATTTATAAAAATCGTCAAACTTTTCGACCAATATATTATCTTCTATTCCAAGGTTCTTTCTTCCAAGGTTATTCATGCGCAGATTTTGCGTATCCCCATGCGCAGATTTTGCGCTACCCATACGCAGATTTTGCGCATCGGTCTGGAACTCTTGGGAACTCTTGAGAAACAACTGGTAACTATTGGAAGTCTTACCACCTTCAGCACGAAACCTTTGTGTCACCTGTATAAGACCAAGCCCTGCCAGATCGGCTATATGCTTCTCCACAGATCGCCGGGACATTCTGCAAACCTTAGCCAGCCTGTTGATGCTCGGAAAGCACAAGCCAGTTTCACCGTTATGGTGGTTAGCAATCCAATACAGAACAATCTTTGGGGCAGGGGCTAAGTCCTGTTCCATAGCAAGTGCTGTCATTTGGTGAGACATTAGACTTCCCTTTCAAAGTATTCCGAAACCCTTTTGACAGTATCATACTGCATATTTTCAGCCCCGGTCAGAAATTTATATATCGTTGGGCGCGTTAAACCTGTCTCCCTAGCAATCTTGCTCATGTTTACGTCAGTTAACTTTTCACGAATTTCGTCTGGCGTTAGCATTTAAGTCTCCATCAATTATTTGCAATTTATGCTTTACACCCGCAAATATCTATTGTAAACCCCAAGATGCAGACAATGGGAGAAATAACAATGACCGTAAACGATAAAGAGTTGTTAATTAGCAAAATGTACACATTGCTGACCGAACACTGGATGGACGTTTCCAAAAAATTTGAACAGAAAGAAATCAGCTTTGACGAATACAACAAGCTAAACTTTCCTGTCGGTGCAATTGAAAAGATTAGCAAAACAATAAGAGACTTTGAGGGAGACCAATAATGACCGAGATCAAAAAATTCCACGATGCTATGGAGCTTGTTAGTGAGTTAAATAAATCTCACGGCGTTATGCAAAAGGGCGGCAAGTCATACACAGAGGTTTCCACACGAATGGAAGCCTTCCGCATTACGTTTGGCGGCAATTACGGGATCGAAACAGAGCTTGTATATAACGACCAACAAACGGTCGTTGTTCGAGCCATCATTAAAGACAAAGATGGTTTTATTGTTGGATCGGGTCTTGCGGAAGAAATACGCGGGTCATCCTACATAACCAAAACATCAGCTTTGGAAGTTTGCGAAACATCTGCGATTGGACGCGCTTTAGCTTCGCTGGGCTTACATGGCGGCACATATGCGTCTGCTAATGAAATGGTGGGTGTTGAACGCAAGAACGAAACAATAGCACCAAAGCACACGCCAATGAGCATAGCGCCAGAAGACCGGGTGCAAGCTGTTGTTGATTTCTACAGTAACGGTTGCAGCGCGGCTGCTTTTGAAAAGTTTGAAGCAAAATACGTCAAAACAATAAACCAAGTCGGTCTTTCAGAGGAAGACTTTAACCGCATGGTTGAAGCACATGATGATCGCAAAAAGGAGCTAAAATTATGAAAGTCATTACAATCGCAGGGACTGCAACCAAAGATGGTGAAGTTAAAGAGGGGGGAATGGACAAAGCTGGACTCGGTTCGTTCTCGTTAGCTGTAGACGATGGTTATGGTGCAAACAAATCAACCATGTATTTCGACTGCACGTTTTGGGGTAAGCGCGGCATAGCCGTTGTTCCGTATGTGCGCAAAGGCTCCAAGGTTACTGTGAGCGGAGAGCTAACACGGCGCGAATATAACGGCAAAACATATCTGGGCGTAACGGTTAACGATTTGACGCTTCAAAGTTCTAAGAGCGCCTCTAGTGACCCTGTTAACCATGTGAACCCTGTTAACTCACCCAATGACACATCTTCCGACATGGACGATGAAATCCCATTCTAATGAAAGTGCCTAAAATTCAAGTTGAGTTGAGGGATGGGCAGTTACTGCCTGTTTCTCAACATGACGCCGAGCGTTTAGGTGAGTGCAAATCGGGACAGATTTTCAACCTGTCAGTGAGCGGGACAAGATCAAACCCGCACCACAACCTGTATTGGTCAACCTTGAAAACCGCGTGTGAAAGCACTGGTATGTGGCCGACAGCCCAGCACTTACACCATGAACTGAAATTGGTTTGCGGCTATTACAAGACCACCATATCGCCGCTTACGTCCAGCATCGTGCGCCATGTGGACAGCACAGAGTTTAGTGCCATGACACAGGCGGAATTTATGACATATTTTGAACTTGCTATGAGCAAATTAGCGGAGGCAATTGGCTATGACCCAATTAAAAAATGAACAAGTGTTAAGATACTCAGATGAACAGTTAATGATCCGAGCAATGCCGTGTCCGATTTGTTATGCTAAACCACGAAAGTTTTGCAAAAGAGAACCAAATAAAAATGGAATAATTAAAAGCCACCAAGAAAGGCAGTTCTTGTTTAATGAGTTTGTCAAAAGCTCACATGAAATTGGCGGTGTTTTCTTATATAACAGGGAAATGCACTTAACTACCAAATGGGCAAAAGACGAATATGATAAAGAGTGCGAGAAATTTAATAACAATTAACATATTGCGGTAGTGTGATGCGAGTCCAATTAGAAGACATAGGGTCTTTACTTATATTTGTTGGCAGCTGGTGCCAACTGAGGATTAAATGGAATTAGTGTGGTCTAACCCAAAGCCTAGCAAGGCCAAGAAAGACCCGAAGTTTTTGCAGATGCTTCGGGAAAAGGATTGCTGTATTTGCACGGCGTTTAACTTACCGCAAATGTCACCGACTCAAGCGCACCACGTTATTCACGATAGGTTCAGTAGATCGAAAACCGCCGACCGAATGGCGATCCCACTATGTGAGGGACACCATCAGGGATTATGGGACAACAGTAAAATTGCCATCCACCAAAGCCCGAAAGAATGGCGCGATCTTTATGGGCCAGATTACTCTTATTCCCAAGAAACCGATATATAAAGCACCGGGCCTCTGTCGGGGTGACAGAACACCTTTTTAGCTTTTACGCTGTGAACTTGCTTATCATCCAATATAACGCCCTGCGGCCCTGATATGCCGTCCAGAGCGGCTTTTAATATGTTGTCTAAGTCTGGCTTCGTCGTGTGCCTAAATGCGTCAAACTCAGCGGCGATCTTTTTCGTATTTGACCAGCTTTTCGGAATGTCCATAAAAGCAACCATATCTATATGAACTGGCCTGTTGGTTGCTTCCAGCCGTTCTCGCTGCATAGCGGCCCACGCAGCGGCCTTTATGCGCTTTTCATACTCTCTAGTCTTCTGAGGCGTGTAAACGTGACCAAATCGGCTCATGCGCGGTCTGGCCTTGCCTTGGGGTTGTCCCTCTACCTCAATTTCAACACGATACATGGCGCATTGATAGTTTTTTTAAAAAAAGTTGTAAATCCCCCTTGCAGTAGTGTTAAATAAAATTTACACATAATGTATAGACACAAACAAAAGGAGAATAAAATGGAAACCCAGACAAAACAAATTCTGCAATATATGAGAACGCAGCCAATAACCGCAATCGACGCCCTGCAATACATCGGATCGTTTAGACTCGCGGCGCGCATTAAAAACCTGCGGGATGAAGGCCACGATATTCACACTGAAATTATCACAACTGACAACGGCGCTAAAATTGCCAGCTACAGCTTAATCAAAGAAAAGGAGTAATGGTTATGGATTGGGAAATTGTTGGAGAAGTTTTATTCATCACGGGTTTATTTGCATTGGTTCTATTTCTGTAAATAAACGCTTGCAGCATTGTAAATAGCGCAATACAAAAGTGCGTATAAGATAACAGGAGCAGATCATGAATTATTACTCAATAAAAACCGCAGTTGAAATTAAGGGCATCGAGTTAGACATTGAGGTTTACTACGAAGCCTCAAAGGGAATTGGATGGGCAGATGATCCCGGTGAGATCGAAAGCGAAATCACAAGCATATGCCGCCCCGGTAAAACCGATCCAGTTTCTAAACGCTTGAGCAATGAAATTCTAAAGCAATATCACTGCACGTTAATTGAGTATATTGATGAAGACTTTGCGGAGCGGGGTTATTAAAATGAACGTAAAGCTCAAAGAAAGCGATATTGGGATCATGATAAGATGCGCCGAAAATGGTTTAGATCAAAACCAAACGGCAGATGTATTAAATGTTTCCCCAGCAACAATCAGCCGCAACGCAAGGCGGTTTGGAATAAAATTTAAAACTGTAAAGGATAAGACTTGTGACAAATGCGGAGTTGACGGTTGCGTGTGCAAGACAGCAGAGACTGCTAAAGTTGATGATAGAGAAGTCCAAAAAACAAAGCAGACAAAACTTGACGCAGCAATTAGAAGAAATCCTCGCGCTTGGGCAGTTGATAAAAAGAAACATCGAAAAGAACTCGCAATAGCCGCAATTCAAAAAGAAACGCGACCAGAGGTAATTAAAGAAATTGCTTATGCTTGGAATGTTTTAGAGTTTGAGATTGAAATGGCAAAGCTCGGAAAGCGCCCAGAGCTTCCGATGCAAATAAAAACACCTAACAAACAGCAAATGCAAAAAGAAAAAACTCGATTGCTAAAAATATCAGAAGATCGAAGGCATCACATTATAAGTTTCTTTGAAATCGGCAAAGACTACACAGTTCCAGAACTTAAAAACATGATGGGCGACGATAACATGGGCATGAATGCTTCTGTTATTAGCGGATTGATGAATGGCCTTGTGCAAATGGGTAGGTTAAAAAAATACCGATTGGATTATCAAAAAAACAAACCAGATTACTGGCTATATTACTTGCCCAATCAAGCACTAAAGGGGCGAACTCATGACTGAACGGGATATTGAAAAGATTTTAGACGATGCGTTTCGCAAAGTGTTTGGAGATAAAACGTAATGGATGACAATGAAGTAGAGCGCATGATTAACGCAGCGGGGCTGATTGGAGCTATTATTGGCTTCATCAGCGGCGTTAGCCTAATGACGCTAGTCGCTATAATATTTTGAAGTCGTGTGGGTGGCCGTTGATATTTAAAAGTTGGCGCTTTTTTGGTAGCAACGTCATCCGAGGTAAACAACCGCCCCGCTTGGAAAAGGGCAATTTATGTTGTGATGATAGCCACCCACTAAAGATTTATACAATCCAAGTTAATCTGACACAAGCCATTTGTGAATTTTGTAAGTCTGTTTCATACGGTCTTCCAAACCGTGCGTTCCGCCATTTACAGCCTTCGTCACGGTTTTAATAGTGTCATCTGTAACGTGTTTACAATGAACCCAAATGTTGTTTTTGTCGAAATACCAAATAGCACTCTCCATAGCGTATTCGGTTGCAACTAAATCTGGATTGTCCATCACATCTGGCAAACGCATTTCGCTTGCAAATGCTCTGTAATTAAAGCGCCCGGTGCATTGGATGAACCCTCGCCCGCGAAATAACCACCCGTCATTGTCTTTCGTATTGCCAAGCGGGTATTTTCGGTTCTCGTCCATATATACATAATTCGCAATTTTTTGAGGATTACGGGCATATTCTTCCGCCTGTTCGTCGGTTTTGAAATAACGCCCAAAGGTGGATCGCAAACCTTTTGCGGAATAGTTTAAGTTTTCCTCTGGCTTACGTCTAAACCCGCCGCTCTCATGGTGGCACTGTCCCAAAAAATGTGACGCGGCTTCAGGCGATAGTTGATAAAATTTAGCAATCGCTCTGGCAGTATTCGGGCCAAATTGACCATCTGCCGCAACGCCGCATTTGGATTGCAGTTCACGCATTGCATCGCTCATGATTTTTTTCCTCCGAAAAATTTAGTTGCTGATCGCACGGCGAAGCTACTCGCAACAATTACCCCTAAAGTGTAGCTGTACCAATCAGGCATGGTATCCAGTGCAGCGAAACCGTCTGTGACCGCTTGTTTGGCCCAATCAAAAGGCAGGAAGCTCAGTATCAAGGGAATGGAGAAAAGCAGAACTAAATACTCGTCCTTCCAGCTGTTTTGCGTACCTTGGGCCATAATCTTTTCCCAATCCGCTTCAGAGGTAGCAGCCGATTTCATTATGGTTGCCTTGGCTTCCGCCTCAACCAACTTTAGATTTGCTGACGCAGCCTGTGCGCTTGCTTTACCTTTAAGCCAGCCGCCAGCTAACTCAGCTACTGGCCCTATCAGTGCTTGAAGCATTTTTACTCTCCATTGCGTTAAAACCGAAATAAGCAGCAGCGATACCAGACGCCCCGATAACATAAACCGCCGCTATGTCGGCCAATAAACCCGCAGCAGTCTCTAAGCCCCACAGAGAGGCCGCTAGAATGACGAAAGGGTATAAAACCATCCCTGATAAGGAAAACCATGTCATGCGCCTCTGTGCGTCTCTCTTAGCGTCTGAGTCCTCCATGCGGCGGCGGCGGTCTTCCAACATGATCTCATGCTCTATAGGATCAATCTCTCCATTGCCGTTTAGATCAAATTCATTTGGCATATTTTATTCCTCTATCTCGCAAAAGTGCTAAAACTTCAGAAAAATCTCGACCCGACCGCGCAGCCAAGCCTTGAATTACAAGCTCAACATTCTGATCGAACAGACGTATGATCTCTGCGTCTTTCATAGATTTACCTTAAAGCATTGTAGATATTCGTTGTTCTTTGTTACTAAAATAGACGCGCGGAGCAGATTTTCTGTGCAATCTTTCTCGCTACTGTACTGGCCCACCTCAAAGTGGTTGACGTTATTTTCAAGCTGGAACCAAAGCAGCAGCCACATTACCGAGCCTCATCCGCTAGAAACGCTGCGAACCATAACAACCCGCCGCTACCGATAGCGAACACGACGAATGCAACAGCAACAGTAATAAAGTAAAATATGCGGTCGCGTTTTGCCGCCTGCTCCTCAAGAGCTTTCTTTTGTCTCGCTCTGGCTGCGCCCATTTCGCGTTGAACTGACTCCCACATTCCGGGAGGCCCATACAAGCGGCAATGAGATCGCAGAGTATCCATAGCCTCTTTATGCTTCATTTTTGCATTTGCTATTGCAAAACCCTCTTCCTCAGTGGAGGTGAGCCTGCCTAGCGGGCCTTTGTGTCGGCCCTTTTCCGCTAAGTTTATATCAGCTTCGAGCTTTGCCAGCTTACCGAACTGCGGAAGTATTGACCCAACGTCCTTCCCGGCCTGAACCGCAGAGCTGATACTGCCAGATATTGTGCTAACCGCACTTGCAAGAGCTAAAACTTCAATCATGTTTCAACAAACCTCGCGGGGCAAACAAACGCATAGCTGACACGGTAAACTTTATCGTACCACAAGCCATTCTTTTGAAGACCGCAATCATAATAGCAGTATTGAAACAACTGGTTCCCGCCCTGCGTCCAAGCATGGTTAAATGACACAAAGGCAAGAACACAGATCATCAGCCCATCTTGGAAAGCACTGCTAAAAGCATTGCGATGGTAGTTCCAGCAGTAGCAATCAAGATAGCCTCCAAACGCTTCACGCGAGCAAACACCTCTTTGAACTGCAAATGAACAGTGGTTTCTAGCTTTGTAATACGCGGCTCTATAACATCAATCCGTTCATGCGCAGATGCAACTGTATTTCTATTACTCATAGCGATGCCCTCAGTATCCGTGAACCAGTAGTTTCGCGTAATCACCGCTCAACAGTTTCTTCTTAACATATTCTGCAAACTCTTTCGACCCTAGTTTTAAACCAGACTCGGACATCCACTTTTCGACCACAACAAACGGGATTTGGCCCACATGGCGCATATCGCTACGCGCAACCGTTCCAGCAATTTGTTTTTCTTTGTTATAATCAAGGATCGACTGCACATCTTGTGTGCGTGAAATGACAACCTTGTTGCCCTCTTCCTTAATTTTTGTTTGCAATTGTTCTATCATTTTTTCTTTTTTGGCTTCTTACCGCCAACCCATGCTTCATTTACATCAGGAGTGCTGGGATCATCCGACTTCAACTGACCTTTTTTATTTCGTGCGCGTTTAACTTCCGCAGCTTCTGCAAAGCCGTTTGCAATTAAAACTGTCGCCTCTTCTGAGGTGACTTCATAAGTTTGGCCTTCTAGCGCGCGAGAGCCACCAACCCATGTTTTATCCGTCATTATTTTTACTTTAGGCATTTTAAAACTCCAAAAGGGGAAAGGGGGCCATTA
>Ga0224501_10000457_pt1 | contig 32542 bp, 18 predicted proteins | sample SF_Oct11_sed_USG_4_FD_169105 | JGI IMG/M metagenome (GOLD analysis project Ga0224501, IMG submission 169105) | Sediment microbial communities from San Francisco Bay, California, United States - SF_Oct11_sed_USGS_8_1 | ecosystem: Environmental > Aquatic > Marine > Sediment | place: USA... | reverse complement strand
ACCGAGAAGGTAAAGGTATCACCCAAACCGTTATAGTTCGCCGCTGGTGTATAGGTCAGTGTGTCATTAGCAGTTGTGGTTGTGCTTACAACGATAGTTCCACCCTGTGTTGAGCTCGCATCGACAACATCAAAGGCCAGCGTGTCACCGTCCAGGTCATCGGCGATCGTGGCATCCGGCAGGGTAATCACCAGCGCCGTGTCCTCATTGGTCGACAGTGTCTTATTGGATGTCGTGGGCGCGGCCGTTACCGTAATATCCACCTGTGCAGTGCCCGAGATAAAGCCATCGCTATCGGTCACGGTATAGGTAAAGCTCTTCGCGCCCACAGTCGTTGGCGTGAAGTCGATCTTACCGGCGTTGATGACGGCATCGCCGGCATCGGCACCCGCGAGAGAACCAGTGGTTATTGTCAATGCGGTAGCGGTCGCATCATCTTCCACATCGGTGTCATTGGCCAGCACATCAATGCTCAGAGTACCGTCAGTCAATAACATGGTATTACCCAGATCATCATTGGCCACAGGCGGCAGGGCATTCACGGTAATCGTCATGGTATTGGCGACAGCCGAGGTACCAATACCGTCGCTGACTTTAAAGGTAAAGCTATCGGTAGCCGCATCCAGCGCGTTGTATCCCGCTGCCGGCGTGTAGGTAATGATTTTACCGGTGCCATCAACGCTCACTGTACCGCCCTGCGCCGAGGTGGCTGATACGGCGGTGAAGGTAAGGGGCTGTACGATAGTATCATTATCATCGGCGATAATGCCGCCCGGGCCACCACCGGTTGAAGTATCGATATTGATCTGCAGCGCTGTGCCGGCATCCGTGGTGAAGGCAGAATCATAGCCTATCGGTGCATTATTGACCGTATTTGAAATGGTCACATTCACAGTACCGGTACTGGTGCCGCCATCGCTGTCGGTCAGGTCATAGGTAAACGAGTCAGGGGTTGGATCAACCGTAATCGTGCCGGCTGTATAGGTAATGGTGCCATCACCATTTGCCACGGCTGTACCCTTAGTGCCCTGTGTATTAATTGCCAGCGTAACAGTCGGTTCTGACAGCGAACCTGGTGTGGGGCCGTCCTCGGCATCACTATCATTGTCCAGAACAGTGATAATGACTGCATTACTTGGTAGCACGCCGGCTGAGTCCGTAGCGGCAACTGGCAGCACGTTGTTGACGTCAATGGTCATAGTCATGGCTGCAGAGGTATTGACGCCATCGGTCACCTGGAAGGTGAAGGTGTCGCTAAGACCATTTAGACCCGTCGGTGGTGTATAGGTTAATGAACTTAAGCCATTACCCGTTACAGTACTGCCATTGCCTGCCTGGGCCGTTGCGCCCAGGTTGACAAAGGTCAGCGAGGCTGTTGCGGTATCACCATCTGTCGCAATCGCTGTAGATCCAGCACCTAAATCGGTAATTGCAATTACCTTCTGTACATCGGTGTTGGTGCTGAAGGTGACATTACTGGCCACCGGTGTCTGGGTTACCGTGATCGTTACACTACCCTTGGCAGAAATATTGGTATCACTATCTGTGACGGTGTATTTAATCGTATCAACACCCGAAAAAGCCGTATTTGCAGTATAGGTAATGGCCCCTGTCGCAGGGTTAACCGTTGAGGCGACACTTGCCTGGGCGCCATCGCTAGTAATATTGACGGTAACAGCGGCCGGGTCTGGCGGCGTACCATCGACGGCATCCGAGTCATTGGCCAGCACATCAATCACCGCAACGCCATTGACAGTGTCCGCTGTATCATCGGTCACGTCGACCGGGTTATAGGCCACGGTCATGTCCAGGTTGAAGTTGGCGTGGAAATTGGGGAATGGGCCATCGACCATTGGAATGCCGGGAATGTTATTGCCGTTACCATCAGTAGACGTAATGTTCCAGGCACGCACCAGGGTCATGGTAGCGTCACAGTAGATGCCAGCAGGACAGCCGCCATTATAGATCACCGGGGTAATGCTGCCGCCAGCTGTGTTAAACGATGAATTAAAGTCGGTGTTATAGTTCCAGACCACGGCCACGTCGATATTCGTCGATGTGCTCCAGTCGAACAGCATGTGAGCGCCTAGCTGGCCGGGATTAACGGTAAAGGTCAGGTCAGGCCCCTCGATGGTATCGGTGGTGCCATTAGCGGGACAGGAGGTGGTGCCAGCGGCAATCTGCGTGCCATCACAGTCAGTATCGACCGTATAGGTACCGGGACCAAAGACCCTGGCATGATGCGCGGTCCAGGTGGGGCCCAAAAAGGGCTGTGTCGAGGCCAGCGTGATACCGTCAACGTCTGTACAGGCGACACTATCACAGATTTTTGAGTCATCGAAACTACCATTGACGTCAGTGGCACCACCGGTAAGCGCTCCCGTAGGAGTAAGCATGGTGAAATTGCCTGAACTAAAGGTATGTGTTGCGGCAGAGGCATTGTTGGGTAGTGATGTCAGGGCTAGCAGACAAACAGCGATCGACTTCGCCGAGATAAGACCATTCATTTTTTTATATAACATCACTTTATTCCTCAACCTCTTGAAATTTCAATTATTTATTTAGCCTGCATAACAGGCTAAAAACATATGTTATTAATTTTGAGCATATTCGGGGCAACAGGCCAGAAATGCCTCTTTTTTATAATTATTATCTAGATCTGTTTCTAGATCAGCCTGTACCTCGCCCAGTGATCGACTCGGATCTACATGGCGCAGGCCGTCAGCTGATTTTTTCTATTTCAGAGATACATACTTAGAGCGCCCACACTTATGGCTGGTATGCTGTGTGTCTACGCCGGGAATGTCATCTGAAGTGAATCAAACCATCCAAATCAAGCGGTTTGATGTTATCGGCGGATATCAACAATGTCAAGATAATTACCCACGCCAAAGGCGGGTATTTACTGCCCTAAACACAAAATAAGTTATTGAAAACATAGACAAATGTAAAATCCATTACTATTTTTGCTTATTTATCCTTTTCCATCCCCAGTGTCCGCACCAGGTCATCGATATGGTTTTCGTAATTTTTCCATCTCTGGGTCGATCTTGTGTACATTTTCTGGCGTACCTGGTCATAACTGGCCGTCACTACACTACGTTTAGTTTTGTGGAAATCGAGCACCCGCTCATCCCATTCAAGCCCAATAAAATCGATTAATTCACGTGATATGGCTTCCTGGTTTTGTACCAGCTCTTCATACTGAACCTCATAAATCGGAACCCTGAGTATGCTTTTCCAGTGCTGCATAACACGTTCGTATTCCTTGTAATAAAAACCAAGGTTTTCCAGGCGCGTTGCGTAATTGTGGCTTTCGTCAAAATTCTGGAAATAGATAGACAGGCACGTATCTCTCGGATCACGTTTACAGTGAATAATTTTTGCATGGGGAAACATCAGCGAGATCAAACCAAGGTAGAGGAAATTAGCTAATGTTTTGTCAACGATACGCAAAGCTGTGTCGTTAAGCTGGTTTATTTCATCGAGATACGTGGCCGCCAGTGTATCGAGAATTTCTACCGTTAAGTTCGATAAATTACCTGGATACGCTGTACCCGCACCAAGATATGCCGATAGATTTTTTATAATATTGGGGAACGTGATAATTTCACCCGCACCGTAAACGTCTGGATGGCTCGATAAAATCTGCTCTGTTAATGTTGTACCCGACCTTGGCATGCCAACGATAAACACCGGGCGCTCTGTTTTTTGTGTAGAGCGCGGCGCCTGCATAAAAAAGTTCCAGTCGCAGCTTGTAATTAAAGTACTGATACAACCGGTGTGTTCGATTGTATTAAAAGTATCCTGCTTCTGATCATTCGCCTTCTTAAAACAGGAAAAGGCCTTGTCATATTGTCCAAGCTGGTCGTAAAGCTTGCCCAGGGCAAAATATATTTTGCTGGTTTTTCCAGTGCCATTTTTTTCTGCATCAAGAATCAAATCTTCGAGATAGTCGACTGCTTGTTCACAGCTATTAGAGTGCTTGCAGATTTTAGAAAATAAAATACCTACACCAACGTGTTTGACGCCCTGCTCTATATAATGCCTAACCCGCTCCTGCGCTGCATCTATATCGCCTAGCTGCTCATATAACTGGGCTTCGCAGGCAATAGCATCGAGGTTATCCGGCTGGATTGAAAGTGCTTTCTGAAACGATTCCTTGGCCTGGTCAATTTTATTTGTGGTCATATACAGCTGGCCCATTTCCATATGTACAGCAACATTCATGGGGTCTGCCATTTGCGCCTTTTTGTACGCGTCTTCAGCTAAGTCAATCTGCCCCTGGCCCAGGTAAATGGTACCAAGGTGATAGTGCGCATCTGAAATTTCAGGATTAATTTCAAGCGCACGATTATAATAATTAATTGCAAATTCCGGTTTATTTAATAACTGGTACAGCCTGCCCAGACCCATCAGCGCCTTCAGTATGTTTGGATCGTGTTCAATAACCTGCTTAAAGTGAGCTTCTGCTTCTGTCAGCTTTTGCTGACTAAATTCGACAATAGCCAGCTCCAGCACCGCCTGTATATTCGTCGGATCAAACTGCAGAACCTTATTAAAGCTGGCCTCTGCCTCAGGCAAACGACCCAGTTTAGACAGGCCTGTTCCCAGGGCATAGTGTATATCAGGTGAATTTGGCTGAAATTTAACGGTCTCCTGCAAACACAGCACGGCCTCTTCAGCATAGCCTAATTGCCAATTGATGCGCCCAAGCATAGAGTATGCCTGTGCATCCATCCGACCACTTTGAAAAAATGGATCGAGTAATTTTTTTGCCTGAACAAAATCACCCTGCTGGCAAAGTACCAACGCCTGCTGCTTCGCAGCTGCAATATCTTCGAAAGAACTAACGTTCACTTAGAAAATCCCACCCGTAAAATCAAGATAACCTTTGTTGCACATGAATACTCTAAAAATTGCAATTGTATCAGAGCAGGTGCAATACCGTTCATAAAATCCTCTATAACAACGAAAATACCGTATTCTCAGTAAAAATCATGCAAAACAACAGAGTAAAATTCTTATATAATGGTACTGGAAAATTTGAGTCTATTTCCAAAAAACCTGTCGCTGCAAATCTATCGCATGAACAATATGAAACCACCCGACAACGCGGATAAAGTCACCGCATACCAGTTTTTTTCTAGCCAGGAATATCAAAAATCTGGCGCCGCTTTCCAGAAAATAACCAAAATAAATCCCCAGGATGATGAAGCATGGCTGATGCAGGGCTTATGCATGCTGCAACTTGGCCAGGTTGAATCTGCAATAGTTTGCCTAGAAAGGGCCATTGCTGTTAATCCTGACTCAGCTGATGCTCACTATCACTTAGGTAGAATCTGGCTCAACAGGGGCTGGACAGATCTCGCTATCAAAAATTTACAGCATGCCATTGATCTACGGGAAAACCATATCGATGCCCATCGAAGCCTGGTAATAGCACTACTCGCTTCAGGTAAGTTTCTGGAAACGATCGACGCCTGTCACATAGCACTAAAATATGCACCCGCTGATGCCAATATTTATTGCCAACTGGCTGTTGCACTTGAGCATAGCAATCAACTGGAAGACGCTCGCTCTGAGGCAGAAAAGGCACTTAATATAAGCCCCGGCCATGTACGTGCCAACCTGATAATAGCAAAACTGGATAAGCGTGCAGGCAATCTTGAACATGCCCGTCTCCGTCTTATGACTGAATTAAATAAGAGCCTCCCCCCTCTGCAGATTGCAACATTGGCAGCCGAGCTGGGTGATGTGTTAGATCGAATGGGCGACTATACAGCGGCATATGAATCGTTTGATACTGGCAATAAGACCCTGGCAGATACAATTTCACCCGAACAGGCGGAGCAAGGAAATGTTATTCACCAGATTAACAGGCACATGCACTGGTTTACCCCTGCCAGAACAGAAGGCTGGGACAATGAAGTTCAGGATAATGATGAACCATCACCGATATTCCTGGTCGGCTTCCCGCGCTCAGGTACAACACTGACAGAACAGGTGCTGGCCTCCCTCGATTCAATTGTTCCCAGTGATGAACAGCCTGTGTTGAGTCGTCTGATCAGCGAATTACCCATGCTACTGAACCGCCCTTTTCGCTATCCAGAAGATCTTAATAAGTTGTGTGACGATGAACTGAAAACACTAAGGGCACGTTACTGGACACTGGTCGATGCCATGATAGGAAAACCCGAAGAAGGCAAAAGACTACTGGATAAACTACCTCTTAACATTATTGACCTGGGCATGGTTTACAGGCTATTCCCCGATGCACGTATCATTGTCGTTTTACGTGACCCACGCGACTGTTGTCTTAGCTGTTTCATGCAACCATTTCAGCTAAATCAGTCAATGGTTAATTTTCTCTCACTTAAGCAGAGCTCAAAATTTTATGCTGCGACCATGGATTTACTGGCACATTATCAATCCGTTCTTGGCCTGGAATTCCTGGAAGTACGTTATGAAGATATGGTCGATGATTTAGAAACTGAAGCACGCAAACTTGTCGAGTTTACCGATGAAGAATGGGACGACACCGTTCTAAACTACTTTGAACATGCTAGTAAGCGTGACGTAAGAACACCCAGTTACAGCGCCATCACCTCCCCGATCTATTCAAAGTCCATGGGCAGATGGCGCAATTATAAAACCCAGATAAAATCAGTTCTGCCGATACTCGAACCATACATTAAGGCTTTTCATTACTAGCACGACAGGCAAGTCACTGAGGACAATCCTCTACGAGCAATATGACTGCCATATTGCACGGTAGGCCTGCTCTATTTTGTGCGCAAAAGTTTTACCATCACTTAGCGGTGATTCAGACATACGTCGCCGTAGCGTCAAGCGCAGCTCGGATAACCGAACCTGGTCCGCTGCCAGGCTTGCAGCAATATCAATATATTCATCTGCAGTCGTCGCAGCAAGATCACGCAGACCAAGTGACGATAATAAGCTGGTACTAACACGACCGGCATGAGTATGGCCTGTTAGCGTAACTACAGGCACTCCCATGTATAATGCTTCGCAGCTTGTTGTCGTCCCATTGTATGGAAAAGTATCAAGCGCAATATCGATTCGATTATAGGTTTTCAGATGCTCTTCAGTTGTAGGCGCAAGACCCAGTAATTCAACACGGTCTTCTGTAACGCCATGCTGCTTAAATAAATTTAGATAACGCTCTGCTGTTGCATGGTCTGTCAGAGAAGGATTTTTTATCAGCAAATGAGAACCCGGTACTGCGTGCAACAATCTCGCCCATACCGCAACTACATCCAGATTAATTTTTGCCAGGTTATTAAAGCTACCAAAAGTAACAAAACCTTTTTCAATGATTGGCGGTAGCGCTACATCAGGACTATTGTTATACGGCTCATAGCACAGGAAACAACCAGGTAAACGGTAGAGCTTTTCGCTATAAAATTCATCCTGTCCCTGCGGATCTGCAATAACATCGGTAACCCGATAATCAATTTCCGACAGCCCCGTTGTCGCTGGATAACCTAACCATGTCAGTTGTATCGGCGCGGGCCTGGCGGCAAAGATTGTTATTCGATTACCTGCGGTATGACCAGCAAGATCAACCAGGATATCAATTTTATCCGATTGAATCTGCTCGATCGCACTGGCATTGTCCAGACCACTTATATCACACCAGTGGTCGGCCATAGCCTGTAGACGCCGGGTGATTTCATCTACACGTGGTGATGCTGCATAACACCACGTCTCTACATGCTCCGCATTATGATGCTGCAGTAGTGGTGCAAAAAAATAGGCCACCGAATGCATACGAAAGTCTGGCGAGACATAACCTATTCGTAAACGACGATCAGGCTGCTTTGATCTCGCAATCAAATCGACTTTATTAATACGGCAACTTTGCGCCCATGCCTGATGCTCTTCAAACAATGTCCTGGCCGAAATATCCGGCAGGTAATTCAAACTTAGCAGAAGATTTGAGTAAGCAATGATATTATCCGGCTGCATTTGCACAGCCTCGCGCTGCACTGCAATAGCCTCTTCGAACAAACCCTGCTGACACAGCGCAGCACCTAAACCATTCAGGTATCTCGCATCCCTGGAAATACCAAGTACACGCTTATAGGCCTCTACCGCTTCATTGAGATCGCCAGCATGAAAATAACAGGCAGCAAGATTACCCAGAACATCCAAATTATCAGGCACCAGTTTAAGATACTCCTGATACACGCTAATAGCCTGCTTCGGTCGACCACTGTTAACTTCTGCACGACCCAGTGCACGTAGCAATTCAGGATTTTTCATACCCAGCGACAAGGACTTTGAAAACATTGCCGCTGCATCTATAAACTTACCCTGACTGCTCAGAACATTGCCAAGGTTGAAATAACTGAGCGCATGTCCCGGCCTGAACATGATGGCCTTCTGCAGACATTGCACCGCTTCCTCAAATCTACCGACATTACCCAGTATGGCACCCTGCATAAACCATACATCTGCATTCTTCTGGTCTTTTTTGCTAACCTTATCGAGCAGTATAAGAGCGTCAGCGTATTTTCCTGACTGTATCAATAGCTGCACCTTTGCCAATTTTGGATGCATACTTGATTTTGAATTAGACATAAGCAGGTAAAATCTCAGCGCGTAATAACAAGGTAAGGAAAATCAGGATTATAAAATTTTAATCTATGTTGGCTGAAATTTTTTCGGCAGGTCATCGTTGCCAAATACATCAAGCAAGGGCGTAATGTGCTCACTGTAATTTTTCCAACGATCAAGTGATTTTGTGTAGACACGTTGTCGCACCTGGTCCCAACTGGCGGTAGCAATAGCTCTATCAGACTTGTGGAATTTAAGACAGGCATCATCCCAGCCCAGATCAAGAAACTTAATGATATTTCTGACGCAGCCTTCAAAATCCAGAACCAGATCTGAATAGTTCACATCCAGTATCGGCAAATCCAGAACCTGTTGCCAGTGCGACATCAATCTCTGGTATTCACGATAATAAAAAGCGACATCGGCCAGATCGTTGGCGTATTCATGCCCACCACGACTAAACTCCTGAAAAAAGATAGACAGGCAGCTATCTCTTGGATCACGCCGACAGTGTATGATTCGCGCCCTGGGAAAAAGCTGCTTGATTAAGCCAAGCCATAAAAAATTGGCCGGCATTTTATCCGTCACCCGTATTGCCGAGCCCGCCATTTCCGAGATTCGAGATAAATAGGCCTCTGCCAGCTCTTCCAGTTTTTCCTTTTTTATATTTATAAAGCGATTAGATTCATCGTCGACAACGGTATCAGCGAGCGCCTGACAGGCCAGCTCCTTAATGTCATTTAGCTCACCCGCGCCATAAACATCCGGATGACTAGACAGGATCTGCTCAACAAGGCTGGTGCCAGAACGGGGCATACCTATGATAAAGACAGGGCGTTCATCTGTGCAGCTGGTGTGCGATAAACCCTCAATCTTATCCCTGTCAAAATTTTCTATCAGGCTAGTGATCATGGCGGCATGAAAGTCGCGGTCAAAGTTGTTCTGTATAATCTGGTTAGCCTGTTGGTAATGATAAAACGCCTTATCAAAATCAGCATCCATATCGTAAAGTTTGCCCAGTTTGTAATGCAGTGAAATCTGCTCAGATTTACCGATAGTGCCCGCATCGAGCAGTAAGTGAGCATGCTTTTTAACTTCATCGCATTCATCAAAATGCCGGCTCAGGTTAGACCAGGTCAGGACAACACTCGACACTGCACTACCACTGTCAACAAGGCGACGAATCTGCTCATGCGCCAGCTCAATATTACCCAACCTGTACTGGATTTCAGCCTGCTCTGCTAATGCACCTATATTATCTGGCTGATGCTTCAGCGATTGTTCGATATACGCCAGGGCCATATCAAGATTACCATTGAGCAAGGCCACATGCGCGAGACCGTGGTAGGCATCAGATGGCTGCTCAGTGAGTTTGGCCGCCCTGCTCAGGCACTCCATCGACTCATCAAGACGGGCAAGATTGACATAAGCCTTACCCAGGCTCATGTTGATGTCATAGCTATCTGACATGGCGTCATAAGCCTTCAAGTAATACTGCACGGCCTCACCCCACAGGCTTTTTGCCAGACAGCAGTTACCCATACCAAAATTAGCCTGGGCATGGCTCGCATCAATATTGAGCGTTGCTGTGAACCAGTGCTCTGCCTCTGCCACTTTCTCCAGGACAAAGTAAACATTGGCCAGGTTATTCATAATACCGGGATTATTGGGAATCAGTTGCTGCGCAACCTGAAGGTGCTCGATAGCCTCATCCGGCCTGTTTAAAAAAATGCAGGCACTACCGAGCAATGAACGCGCCATGGGATGATTGGGATTGAGCGCAATAACCTTGTTACAGGCCATCGCAACCTGGTCGTAGCGCCCGGTTTGGCCATATATGGAGGCCAGCATCAACCAGGCATTTTGCGCCTGCCCATACTGTTTGACAAATTTAACCAGCAGGGCCTCGGCTTCTTTCAACTTGCCCTTTCCGAGCAATACTTCCGCTTTTTGTAATCTAGAAAGGTCCAAAATAAAATCTCGACGGTTATCTGTTGGCTATGACGAGGCAGACAATATTACCGATAAGCCCCAGAGGGCAAACAGTTTAACAAAATATGACCGATAGAAAACAAAAGGCCCCGTCTTGCGACGAGGCCTTTCTGTCTTTCCGAAGTTACCCCCGGATACAACCAATAACGAAGTTATTAGCTGCGACGGCGGCGAGCAACACCAACCAGACCGATCAGACCAGAACCCATCAACCAAACGGCAGCTGGAACTGGCACTGCAGAACCCAGAGTACCTGTAAAGGTTGGGTGGAAGCCTGGGAATGCAGCTGAAGAAGGCATGATGGTTGTAGAAACAGAAGCAACAGTCAGAGTGCCGTTACCGTTGTCTGTAACATCCCAAGTTGCATCAACAGGAATGTTCAAGTTAACACTCCAGTCGAACAGCATGTTAGGAGTAACACCTGGAGTTGGGTTACCGTAAGTACCATCACCATTGTCAACGAAGGTTACATTGTGAGCTGTCCATACAGAAGCGTAGAATGTAGTGGTGTTAGCAATTGTGATTGTGCCAGCACCGAAATCCCATGACCAAGCCTGTGGAGCTGTTGGAGCACCTACTGGGGCAAAACCTGGTGAGAACATTGCGAAGCTGTAAGTACCTGTCCATACGCCAGTTAAACCGGCAGTACCCGCATCAGCGGTTGCACTTACACCCAGTGATAAAGCAACGGCTGTTGCTAGTAACGATCTTTTCATTTTTTGATTACCTCGAAATAACTATTAATAATTTTTGTCGACATTTTTAGATATGATCATATGTCAGTGCTTATACAAGCAAATCGTATGCCAATTAATATTCCCCAACTGATATCAAGCAGTTACCATTTCATTTTGAATTTAGATCAGCGCCAATCCCACACTATGTAAATAAAATCGACACATCATTACTTAATAAATTAAATAAATTATAACTTATATCTATTTGTTTTATATATGTTTTACTTATACATACGGCTTTTATATGGTTAATTTGAGAAATGGAAAGAATTCCGAACCCTCAAAAACTTTGCCTGTGCCCACTGCAGATAATACCCGCCCCACCCTGATTATCAGTAGATTATTCTGCATTTTCAGGGGAGCCAATCATTATTTAATGGACCAAAATCGGCTTAAACTGTCTGTGTTTGTCTTAAAAACCGACGTTCAGGAGGCCTGAAGACAAATTTTTTGCCGCCAAACGTGGTAATATACGCCAAAAATTATAATGGCTTTAGTACGTAGAAACAGCATAATGCGCACCATCCATAGTGGCAGCACTGCCGTGTATTAATATCCAGCCTCAAAATTAACATTATGCGCACCGCTTATATAGTATCTTGTCAGTGCGGTTCGGAGTCTTGAGTATGAACGATAGTTCGATTGTAAATCTTGCTGAGCAAGCCCAGGCTTGCCTGATCAACAACCAACTGGATAAGGCCAAAGACCTTTATGCAAGGCTCTGCCATATGGATAGCAACAATGAAGAACACTGGTTGACCCTGGCCGCCCTGAAAGGTGAGGCAGGTGAAACAGATGAAGCCCTTAAGTGCGCGGATAAGGCCATCGAGCTGGATGAAACTTATGTTGAGGCCTATTTAACCAGGGCTCACCTGCTACACCGAACAGGACAGATCGAAGCAGCCTATGAAAGCGTTCTGAAAGCCGTCGAGCGTGATGATGAATATGATGAGGCCCTGTTGTTTATTACCGGTCTCGCAGGCCAGTTAAAACGTTTCGATGAGGCTGAGCACTGGGGCCAAAAAGCCATATCAATAGTGCCAACCAATGTAGATGCCTTAGTTAATCTAGGCAATGCCAAATATGCACTAGCCAAATATCAGGAAGCTGAAGCGTGTTACAAAAAAGCCTGTGAGCTGAATACCTCCAATCAGGAAGCCATTGTTGGCATGGCCAAATCAATGTCTGCCCAGGACCAATCTGATGCTGCCCTGTCAGCCTTGCAGCCACTGGTGACAGAGGCAGTTGATAACTATCGCGCTGTAGATACTTATGCATACTGCCTGATTAAATTAGGCAGGGATGATGAAGCCTATAAGCTATTAATGAGCATCATCAATAAGTATCCCAATTTTGTCTTTTCCTACCTTCATATTGCAGATATCCTGGAACGTCAGGGCGATTACATACAGGCCATCACCTATTTGAAACAGGCTGTTGATAAAAGTAGCGAACCTTTGGAAGCCCTCGGAGAACTGGCTCGGTTATATTGTGAATATGGTATGCCAAACCAGGCAGTAGATTGCTGTAACAGGGCTCTGGATCTTGATCCCGATAACAAAGTTGCCCGCCTGTTTAAGGTCACATCACTTGCCAGCGCATCGCGACATGAAGAGGCCTTGAAAGAACTTGAGATTCTATCTTTGAGCATGCCCGATGATTCGAAAATACTCGGAACAAAAGCAAGCCTACTGGAGAGGCTGGGTAAACACGATGATGCCTACCAGATAGTAAAATCATCAATGCAAGATGGCAAAGTGCCGGCAACGCTCGCAAATGTATTTGGACGCCAGTGCCATAAATATAATGAATGTGAAAATGCTATAGCCAGCATCAATGAAGCACTGGAAAGAGCGGATTTGAGCGTTTCATACCGTCGAGATCTATTATTTACCCTTGGCAGACTGCATGATCGCCTGCATAACTACCAGTCTGCATTTGACACTATACAGAAAGCCAATGAACTGAAACGCTGTAGTTACGATCACGCTAAGACCATCGAACTATTTAATCAACTAGCTAGTTCGGAAATAACATCACTGGCTAAACAACCACGCGAAATTAACACAACAGCGCGTATACGACCTGTTTTCATCGTAGGTATGCCACGCTCAGGCACCAGTCTGGTAGAACAGATTATTTCAAGCCACCCACAGGCACTTGCTGGCGATGAGCGTAACGAGATACCTTCTATTATAAGACGCCTTCCTTCTATGGACGGCATAGGTGGCACTTATCCTGAATGCCTGGCGCGTGTAACTGCCGATCATATTAATCAAACATTGTCTGCATACGAAGAGTTTACCAACAGTTTGCCCGCAGGTATCAGTATTTTGACTGATAAAATGCCACAGAATTTCCAGCATATTATTTTTATCAGGATGCTATTTCCAGATGCCCGTATCATTCACTGCGTACGTAATCCTATGGATACTTGTTTGTCGATCTATTTCCAGGAATTCGCAGGCCATCACGACTACGCCTACAATCTTGAAAACCTTGGCAGGTATTACTCAGCCTACAAGCACCTGATGCATCATTATCGAGATGTCGACAATATCCCCTTCCTTGAGGTTGTGTACGAAGATCTGGTGGCTAATACTGAAGCAGTATCACGCAAAATGATTGAGTATTGCGGGCTAGAATGGAATGAGCAGTGTCTACGTTATTACGAGTCTGATCGTGTTGTAAGAACAGCCAGTTATGACCAGGTTAATAAACCTATTTATACTAGCTCTATAGAAAAATGGAAGCACTATACATCCCAGCTTAAACCCTTAGAGAAAGCACTCAACGAAGCTGATTAAATCCTCACTCACTGTTGAAACAGCATTTCAGTCTTTTTTGGAAATAGACATGTCACATGACGAACGCCTGTCAATAAATGATATTTTAAAGCTTGCCATTCAAGGCTATTCATATGAGCTTAAAATGCTAATTAATTTATTTCAATCAAGGGCGGGGGCGAGCATTGCACCATTATTTGCTAATTACAATGCCTTCCTACATGAGAGACGCTCGGCCATTCTGGGAAATAATTTATTAGAGTTACTTAGTAAAGATAACTTAATCGATGCTTCCGTTGAACCTGTTAGATCTAACCATTTATTTACCTGCGTTAATCTTGCAGCAAGCTGTGAAGTTTTTAACGGCTGGTCAATTCCCCTTAGTACAGTTGATATCAGCATGTCAGATGAATTTTTAAACATGGCCATCACTAGTGCCATAAAAACGCAGCCAACTCTGGGGCAGAATATGGCGGTAAGGCTCAATAATGCAGACACTATTCGAGTCATACAGACATTAAAAATTCTCGGTCTACTAACTATAGCTCCAGAGCACTATCAACTGTCAACCGGAAGCTCCATCGGTATCCGAGACCGGGTTGCAACTCACTTAACACCACATATTGCAATGAATCCTTTGACAAGTGGCGCCCCTATCAAGCTGAGCACGATTCAATCACATGCCTATGACATCGTGCTAATTGATAATGATATAAATATGAAAGACACTTATGAGCACCTTAATAGCCAGAAAAATATCCATGCTATTAACAAAGACGTATACATCGGCCTTGATGAAGTTTCAGAGGCAATTGCATGTAATGCACTCAAACCCAGAACATTAATAACAGCATACCGACTTGAGCCCAGGGCTTATACGGATATACCCGGCTATATAAGCAGTATTGGCCGTGTTATAGATTCTCAGGCAGACTTCATAACCACAATAGGCTCAGGCGATACAGACCAGGAATTTATTGACAGGAAACGGGTTATAAATGATTTATATAGTGAGCTACTTAATAGAGGAATGAAGCCGATACGGATTAAAATGTACAGCGGTGACTCTCCTCAGGAACAGCGCTCAAACCCAACATTTGGACTAAATCAGTACGCATCATATGAGATCTTATACTGCAAGCTATCTAAAGAACAACTCCAGTAAACTGAAATTTTTTAGTATTTGATATCCAGTTTGTTGATTAAATCGTATAAAGTTGGTCGACTAACTCCTAACAATTTGGCCGCCGGAGCAACTTTACCATTTGCATAAGACAGTGCTCTAAGTATAGCCTGACGTTCTACTTTTTCTCGAAGCTCAGTCAAATTAAAATTCATTCTATCTGCTGAGGTTTTATCAAGCTCAAGGTCTGATGCCGTAATTTGTTTACCATCACACATTATTACTGCTCTTTTAATACGATTTTGCAACTCACGTACATTACCTGGCCATCCGTATGATTCCATAGCTAAAAGCGCATCACTACTAAATCCTTTTAACTTACTACCCTGTTCCTCGTTATATTCATTGAAAAAATATTTAGCTAACAATATTATATCGCCCTCACGATCTCTTAATGGAGGTATTTCTATCGGGATCTCACTGATCCTGTAAAAAAGATCTTCCCTGAATTCTCCTTTCTCAATCTTTTCTCGCAAGTTTTGATGTGTTGCACAGACTATACGTACATTTACTGGTATTGGCTTATGGCTACCAATACGCTCAATGACTCGCTCCTGCAAAAAACGCAATAACTTTGCCTGCAACGAAAAAGGCAAATCTCCCATTTCATCAAGAAATAACGTTCCACCATCAGCGTATTCAATTTTACCTATCGTTTGTTTTACCGCTCCTGTAAATGCGCCTTTCTCATAACCAAAAAGCTCACTTTCTAATAAATTGTCAGGAATTGCAGCGCAGTTAATTGCGACAAAATTACCCTGACTACGCCTTCCCTTCACATGAAGCCCACGCGCACAAATTTCTTTACCAGTTCCACTTTCTCCGAGTAATAATACTGTTGCATCTGACGGAGCAATTTTTTCTATAGCCTTACAGACACTTTGCATCTGCGGGCTACAGGCAATAACTCCATTAAAATGCTCATGTTTAGAGGTGTCCTGTAAAACCCTGTTTTCTCTTTCTAAATCATGCAACCTGAATGCACGCCTGACAATAAGGCTAAGAATCTCCGGTTGGAAGGGTTTTGAGTAAAAATCATACGCACCAAGACCTACAGCTTGTACAGCATTCTCTTTCTCGTCCTGTCCTGTAACTACTATAACCTTGGTATTTGGATCAATCTCTAATATTTGCTTAAGTGTAGCAATGCCTTCAGACACATTATCTATTTCAGGTGGCAAACCGAGGTCTAATGTAACGACTGCTGGCTTATATAATCGAATTTGTTCAAGTGCGCTTTCACGATCCTCAGCAAGCAATACATCATAATCTTCAAAGCACCACCTGATTTGACTTTGCAAACCAGGATCATCTTCTACTATCAGCAATCTATTGTTATCTATGGACATCAGTTATGTTTAACACAAAAAATAAGTATTGTCGAAATATTTAACATAAAAATATATTATTTCTTAGCTGGAATCATGACTTTAAAAGATGTGCCAACACCTACCTCACTTGCTACATCAACCTTTCCACCAAAAGAAGTGATAATTTCTCTAACCTCATAAACTCCGATTCCCATACCTCTACCACCTTTTGTTGATTTAAAGGGCTTAAACAATTCATTTTTTATATATTGATCTGACATACCACAGCCCGTATCTTTCACCTCTATTACAACCCATCCATCATGAGTTGAAAGTATCAAATCTATTCTGCCGTCACTTTCAGTTGCATCTTGTGCATTCTGAATAAGGTGTCCTACAATCGAAAAAAGCTGCTCACGATCACAGACCACATTACATTGCTCATCCTTACAAGTTAATATAGGAGCTGGCATAACACCAGCATTTTTTCTATTAATAACAAGCTCATGTAATAACTCAATAATATTCACTATAATAAATGGCTTATTCACAGATTTTCCCTGCAACATATTCATCATAATGTTCATTTTATCTACGGAATTTATAATTGTCTTAATTACATCATCTACAAATAGTGGATTTGCCTTATGCTTTTCCGCATTACTAGTAATTAGCGACAACTGGGTAACAAGATTTTTTATATCATGAACCATGTAAGTTGATAGTTTATTATAATTCTCAAACTGTCTTGCTTCAGCTAAAGCTTCTGAGACTTCTCGCTGCACAATAAATGATGCTGCTTGCCTTGCAACTGTATTTAATAAATCGCTATCTTCCCAGTTAAAATGTTTATTATCAATTCTAGAGTGATTAAGCACGATAAATCCAATCAAATCATCAATATGTATTAGTGGAACTATTAACCAAGCTGATACCTCATCAACCCATGATGGCAGCTCTAGACAACCAAGTCGCTTATATACCTCTGGAGCCACATAAAACTCATCGACACTGATAACAAATTCATTTTCAGCCATAAACTGCACCAAAGACGACTCAGCCAATTCTTTATCATTAACCATTGGCATATGATATGTTTCAACGCACTCATACAAACCATCATGTTCATTATAAAGCCATAGCATCCCACCTGGGCTATCAATAATTTGAGCAATAGAAATTATTGTCTTAGTATAAAAACTTTGCTCACCTTCTGAACTAGATATAGTACGTATAAATCTTAACCATTCATCTCGATAATCGTACTTATAGGGGTAGAAGTGTTTATTAAGCAGAACCTTCCAGCGTGCACGTATACGCTCAGAAAAAAGAAACAACAGTAGAGATAATATTGTAAAAAATAATAGAAATGCTTGGGCAACTAATCCCCAACTACCACCATAGTCGCGCACATAATACCCAGCTATCCCCATAGTCATAAGATAAACTGCACTGGCCAGCAGTGTTGTGGTGTGGAACACAACTTTTCTTGAAATAAATATTTCTGGCGACCAGAGAGGGTCTCTTATAACTGCTATACCAATTAATGGAACTACAAGAGCATCTACAAATCCTCTCGCATGCCACAATGTTAAATCTATCCGCTTATACAAAAGCCCATCTGAATACATGTAAAAGTCAAAAACATACATTCCTCCCAAACCAAGACATAAAAATTTAATAACCCATCTCTGCTCAGGCTGCGTATTTCTATATAGCTGCTCTACAAGAACAATTCCAATTACAGATAATAAAAGATGACTAGCTAACAAGTAATTGAAATTACTGCCAAGTTCAGTATCGCCATCATGAAAATAATGGTACAGAACTGGTAACGTCATAAGCGAAACAAAGACAACTATGGACCCTATCGAGATAAAAAATCCATTTCTCGTAATACCCAGCCCATAAGCAACGCTCAACATCCTAAGAAGAAGCGTTATCCATGCAATGCTTTTAATGAACTCTAAAACTTGTGGCGTAATTAGGTCATAGCCCGTTACAGCCTGATACGACATTGAAAGCGACCAGATACTGCTTAAAAATGCAGCGGCCAGAAGAAGTTTTTTGGTCGGCCCTTTATGCTTATCAGTTACTAGAATCGTAAAGAATATAAAAAATGTAAGCGATGTAATCGAATAGCCAACTGATCCGATATTCATTATATGCAGCTTTTTCCTATGTTACCTGGACATCATACATAATAGTAAATTATCGACAATTATCATTTAAGCATCTTTACTGTAGCTTTTTAAGATAAGCCTCTGCTTCACTCTTACCAAAGAATGATATTTCACTTGTTACAGAGCGCTCTAAATATAATTTAGCTCCTGCCTCATCACCTGATTTATACAGAGCCATTCCATAATGATAATTAAACATCGGCACATCAGGATGCTTATCTACAACTGGCCTTATAATATTTAATGCTTCATCATATTTGCCAAGCCGATAATATACCCAGCCAACAGTATCACGAGTAACAGCCTGTTCGATAGGCATTAACCTATCAGCCAACTCTTTAGCACGTTTTAGACTATTTTCATCATCACGATGATCAGATAATAATGATGCTAGGTTATTAGCCAAAATCATATTACTATTATTTATCGCGTATGATTTTTCATATACTTCGATTGCTTTATTATAGTCACCCATATTTTCGTACACTTTAGCAAGAACTAATGACAACTTCAGGTCATCGCTTTGCCTGGCCAGTCCTTCCTGTAGAATATTGATGGCATTAGCATGCTGGTTATTAGCTATAGACAAATTTGCCAGCATCAGATAGGGCTCGTTCCAGTCTGGATTAATATTCCTTGCCTTATCCAAGCTAGACTGAGCATTAGCTAGATCATTAGAAGATATTTGGACATTTGCCAAAAGCATATATAACTCAGCTGACTCTCCACTTTCTTTAAGAGCATTCTGTATCATTTCTGTAGCTTCATTGAATTTTTTAGCATTGATATAGAGACGAGTCAGGTACTCTTGAATTTTTGATTTATCAGAAACCTTCTCATATCCCTTTTCCAACAAACTAATGGCTTCAGATATTTCATTTAGATTAATGTAATATGGTACTGACTCAATATATCCGCTTGGCATGTCTGAATATGCTTCAATCAATAATTCAGCCTTTGATCGCGCTTCAGAAAATCTCTCTTTCTGATTAAATAGCTTAGCTTTATATGTCAATGCATCATAGTTCTTTGCATCTATAATTAAAACACTATCAATTACTTTTTCTAATTCAGCATAGTTCTTATTTTTATCATGATATTTTGAAAGAGCCATTAGATTCTCAGCAATAGCTCGATTATTCTCATATGCCTGATTTAATACCAATTTAGCATGATCAGTTTCCCCTTTAGCGTTATGCAATGATGCAAGCAGTAAGTACGCCTGGATGTTTTCAGGATTATCCTTAAGAACAGTTCTTAACGAGATTATTGCACCGTCATAATCTTTAGTTACAAGCAATAATTTTGCCCTGACGAAATTTACATCTGCGTCATTCGGAGATATTTTAGCCGCTTCTTTAATAACACTGACAGCCTGATCGACCTTATTATTCATCATGTACAAATTAGCAAGATCCACTCTTGACATAATGCCTACTGAATCATCAGAAGAATCTGATATTGCTTGCAAGAATATTTTTTCTGCGTCATCAATTTTTTTCTGAGCAACATATAGCCGACCCAATGCAAGCTTTAACTCACTCATTTCTGGATACTTGCTAACAAGCACCATCAATTCATCTATTGCATTTTGTAATCCTTTGTTTTTTTGTATAAAGTCAACTAACACTAATTTTCTTTGAACGTCACTTGAATCCACTTCACTTGCATTTCGCAAAGTTTCCTCAGCCTTATCAACATTTCCGATTTCTCTATAAAAAACAGCTAATTTTATATAGTTGTCCAAATTATCTGGAGCAGCTTCAATAATTTTCTTATATAGGGCTTCTGCGTAATCATATTTACCAGCTATTTGATATGTATTTGCCAGCATGTATTTTAATGAGCGATCATTAGGGTTTCTCTGTATCCCCGTAGCAAGAACACCGATAGATTCATCATATGATTTTTCTTTTGAATAAAGCAGTGAAAGAAATTGGATATTTTCCACCATTTCTGGTTGCGACAAATATATATCTTTTGATATTTTCTTTGCTTCATCAATATTCCCTTGCTGCAGATAAATTCCAGCATCAAGCAATTTACCATTTATATTATTTTTATCATTAGCCGAAATAAAATCTCTTATCTCTATCGCTTTTTCTAAATCACCGGCTAATACAAGATAAAAACGACCAATTTTTGCTCTATAATCAAGATTATTTTTATCGTAATCCACAGCTCTTTGATAAGATATAAATGCTTTCTGATAATTACGATTGTGCTCATGCACCTCACCTAGCTTATAATGTGCATAGGCATATTTTGGGTCAATCTGTAAAGCATTTTGAAGTTCTATTCGCGCTTTATCATAATTACCATCAGCAAGCCAGCTTTCGGCTTTTTCTATATAAGCTACCTTTCTTTCATCTGCCCCACCACACGCAGACAACAAATTAACAGCCAACATTAATACGAATAATAATCTATAGTTTTTCATTATATTAAACATCCAATATATTCATAATTATTCTTAAACAACAAATATTAGTAGTACCGTTATATTAATAACTTTTGCCATCATATTAGCTACTACGGCGTCTCTCTTTATAAAAGCCGCTGCCTCTATAACGACTTACAAGCCCTGACCAATATAGCCTTCTCCCAACAAATAAAGATACACTTCTTGCGCTGCTTCCATTGGCGTCATATTTTGAGTATCAATCCTAATCTCTGGATTTTCTGGTATCTCATATGGATCACTTATACCTGTAAATTCCGGAATAAGCCCTTTTCTAGCTTTTTTATAGAGTCCTTTACGATCACGTCTTTCACATTCTTCAAGTGAGGTAGCTACATGAATTTCAATAAAAGCACCATATTGTTCAATATTTTTTCTAACTTCTCTACGCATATTTGCGTACGGAGCAATTGGCGCACATATAGCTATTCCGCGATTCTTTGTGATCTCACTTGCAACATAACCAATTCTTTTTACATTTATATCCCTGTCTTTTCTTGAAAAACCTAATTCACTAGACAAGTTATGTCTCACTACATCACCATCAAGAAGGGTGACTGGACGCCCTCCCTCTTCAATAAATTTTGCATAGATGATACGAGCCAAGGTTGATTTTCCCGAACCTGACAGACCAGTAAAAAACAATGTAATACCCTGCTCTGAACGAGGCGGGCACGCTGACTTTATTGCTGATATAACGCCAGGATAAGTAACCCATGTGGGAATATCCTCACCTTTTTGAATTGCATTTATGATCATACTATTAGAAAAATTTTTTATACCAGCATTATCTATTTCAGCTTCATTATAACTAACAAATTTTTCCTGATTTTCATTGTAATAAAGCTCATCAATATCAATAACTTTAATATCTAGACTGCTTTCAAATTTTTTTACATATTCCTGCGCGGAACCAGTAGGATAAAATCTTTTTGCATCATCACGTACGTTTGGAGGTGCTGCGTGCTCCTTACCAATAATATAGTGGCTACAGCCATAATTCTGGCGTATTATCGCGTTCATTAAGGCTTCTCTTGGTCCAGCCATACGCATAGCCATTGGCAATAACGACAACCCTACAAGATTCTTAGGGTAATACTCTAACATAGCTTGATAACAATGAACTCGAGCATGATAATGAATATCACCTGGCTTTGACATCCCAACTATAGGATGTATTAACACGTGCGCATTTGCCTGCTTTGCAGCACAAAGAGTGATCTCACGATGCACTCGATGCATTGGCTTGCTTGTATGAAAAGCCACCACGTTTCTCCATCCTGATTTAATGAACTTCTGTCTCAGCTCTTGAGGCGTATGACGTAAATTCTCAAAATCATAATGAAATGGTAATTGAATCCCATAAATAGGCCCACCTATATATACCGGCTTGACCGAATTGAGCAGGTAATTAACACCAGGATGTGACGCATCTACTGTACCATAAATTGACTTCGCCTCTTTTTCCAGATCCGGACGCCAAATACTCTGAACCTCCATAACTGCTGGCATGAAACCTTCAGTATCTCTTAGCGCTACTCGTGAACCAATTACTATGTTAGAGGCATGATTTTCGTCAATATCAAGACAGTATGGTATTGGCCATACAACACCATCTGGCAAACATGTATTAGCTATTACCGAATTATAAATATCTTCCGTCATAAATCCAGTCAATGGTGACAGTGACCCATTTAACAACATCTCAAGATCACACTGTTGACGTTGCGACAAGGTAATATTCACAAAATTTTCTGAATTAGCTTCTAATTCATATGCATCCGCTGCATCTAGTAGCAGATTTATTAACTGACCTTGGTAGGGGGGAGTTAGATGGTCCATAGTATATAAAAATAAGAAGGCTTTATAGATACATCATTATAATAGACCTGAAAACCACAAAGCTTTATCCCAATCTAGAATTAATATATGTATAAAAACAAATAATATTACCACCATCTAAAGATTTAATATCTAGCTTTATTCAATACTGAGCCAATAATGTTTGTTACTGACAAAATATCTACCGCTTTCTTTAGGTCAGATTGCTTAGTAACACCGTCTTCAATCACTAAAAGTGATGCATCAATACAAGGAGCGATAGACATTGCATCAGCCGTTCCAAGTATTGGAGGAAGATCAAATAGTATAATTCTTTTTGGATAATGATCTTTTAAAGTTTCTACGAGTCCACACATTTTTGGAGATCCCATCATCTCAGCAGAACTAGATATTGGCGCACCACCTGGCAAAATAATAAAATGCTCTATCTCCTCAGGCCTATAAAGTACATCTGACAATTCCATGTCACTTCGTAAATAATCACATAGACCATACTTTGGTTTTACGCCAAAGTATTCATGCACTTTTGGATTCCTTAAATTTGCATCTACCAGAAGAACTGAGTACTCAACTTCCTTTGCAATACTAATTGCAAGATTAATAGCAGCTGTAGTTGTTCCTTCATCACCAACTGGACTAGTCACTGCCAATGTAGACCAACGATGCTCTTCCATTCTTTGCAACACCTGCACTGCAAGAATATCATATGCATCTTTGTATTTATCATCCTCTAAAGCAGCAGATATTCTATTCTTCTGCATACTCTCTTTTGAACTTTTTACTGCCTTTGTTTCATCATATTTAACAGGCGACCAATCCATGCTCATTCGAGCACTTTGTGTATCACCTCTTTGTTTTTTGGCTCTATCGAGCGCTTGTTTTATTTTTTCCATTGATCGAATCCTAAAAAGTTATCAACCCAGAAATGATTCTATATGCCTAAAGATACGAAACCATAACACATCAATTCGTGCAATAAAAAAGTGTACAAAGACAATCACAAGAACAGTTAAGACTGAAACGGCTATCATTATTTTCCTCTGAGAGAGCTTATCAGCTTCAATATCATGCAATGTTAGCTGATATGGCACAATTGATAGTGGAGCAACATCTAGTATACTCTCTACACCATTTGCACCTCTAACAGTTCCACTTACAGCTTCAGCGGTAAACGCATAACCAAATGCCGCAGCTATAGAGAAAATCAACCCTATAAGAATCACTAATGGCCTATTGGGACTAACAGGCTCTTCGGGAAAAGCCGGCGGATCAATCAAAGTAAAGCGCTCTCCCTTGCTTTGCGATTCTAATTCAACAGCTATATCGGCAGATCGCTGCTTTGCCGCTATATCATGATGCAACCTCAGCGCATTTTCATAATCACGTTGTAATACTAGATATTCACGCTCAACCTGAGGCGCAATAAGCATAATTTTTTCTAATTCATCCTGTTTTTCAATCAACTCCTTTTTTTGCTCATTCAGTGCATTCATTTCACTCATAATCCCATCCAATTGAGATCTAAGCGTTATATAAGCAGGGTTATCTGGTGATTCTTTTAAGTATTCCTGAAGTTCATCATCAGATTTTTTTCTATTAGTATTAACTTCACTGAATTTCTTTTCCAGAGATGCAATTTTTGTTTTTAGAGCAGTGACATCAGGGTGCTGATCTGTATATTTTTTTGAAGTAATATCCAGTTCATTTTTAAGTGCAATCAATTCTGACGCCAGAATATCAGCATCACTACTCTTTTTGCCGGATCGTAAAGCATCCATTTCATTTTTTATTCTTATTACATCAGGATGAGATTCTGAGTATTTGGAAACTAAGGATGCATAAGCCGCCTCAAGCAACTTGAGTCTGGTTCCAGCACTTTGTAACAGCGGATTTTCCGGGCTAACCTGAGACAGCTGCCCTTCAAGATTAAACTTTCTTTCTTCTAGATTTAAAAGCCTTGTAGTCGTTGCAGATATTGAGGATTCTATTCTTTGCAGCATCTGCATATTAACCTGCTGAACCTCAGGCAGCATCTTTGCATTATTCTGCTTAAACTCAGCGAGCTTTTTCTCTAGATCGGCAATTGTTTGAACTATTCGCTCAGATTCACCTTTGAAAAAACCCGCCGTTTCAGATGCTTTTGTAGAACGACTTTCTATATTTTTATTCAAATACAATGACGTCAATTCACTAACAACTTTTTGAACCTGAGCCGGATTTTTTCCTGAATATGAGAGCGAAAATGCAATAGTCGCAGATGAAGGGCGGCCAGTTGTAGGATCTACTATATCCGCACTTATCAAATCCAGAGATACGTCATCGCGCATTCGAGCAATAATTGCTTCTGTTGTACGATATTTTTTATCATCCTCATACAAATTAAATTTTTCAATAATCTTGATCAAGTTAATTCTGCTCATCACTTGAGCCTGAATCGTTTGAATCCTTTCCGCCGCATAACTAGTTACAGTAGACATAACTAACTCACGAGGCACTTCTTGCTGCTCAATTAAAATAGTTGCGGATGACTTATAAATCGACGGCAATAAAACAGTTACAAGAATAATAAGGCTGACAAGTGTCGTAGCGATAATATACATCGCTTTTTTTCGCCTGCGCAGGATAGTAATAAAATCACGCAAATCAAGGTGTTGCTCTTCCACAATATAACCACTCAAATATAAACAGAGAATATAAGACGAATGTCAAAAAGATATTTTTTTAAAGAAATCAAATAGAGGGAAACACATACCTTATGTCCACATAGAATCTCTTGTAATCAATTGACCTATTAATGGAGGAAGAAAATATTTCTTTTTCTCCTGTAGTATACTTAGCGCGAACCTGCAAATTATGAGCCAATGAAACAATCATTTCTGGCGTGATCTCGGTTCTTGTATCAGAGTAACTTGACACATAAACATTTTTCTCCTCTCGCTCATCACGAATAATTGATAACGTCAGCCCAATAAGCGGCGTTGCCTGCATTCTAAGCTTTGCATCTACACTATCGCTCTGCTGAAGCCCTCCGACTGAACTTGACACATAATTACGCCCAACCCCCAAAGTTAGCCAACCTGCATCTATACCAGCATGATATGATGCGCCACTACTAGTAGTTTCCAGAGCTGTTACACCTGTAACCAGTGACCCAAAATAAGGAAATGATTGTGTACTCTTATTTTCGAATTTAAAGTTATTCGATCCTACTGATAATTTCGCCGTCATTATTTGCGTAACTGCATATCCATATTCAAGATTTGTTGACATAACCTGATATTCCGAAGCCCCATTATCAGACGCATAATCTTGAGCTGATAGATTCAAATTCAAGTTACTCCTTTGTGACAACTTGTATCCCAGAGAGCCAACCGCGGTATGGGTATCATATGAAAAAAACCTTCCAACTGTGTTGGCGCCAAAATCCACACTATTTAACGCATATGCAATTGACATAAATGCGCGCTCATTTATATTGTAGGTATATCGAGGCGCAACAGATATTGTTTTAGAATCCACCTGTTCTACACTACTACCTAATATATTTGTCTCCTCAGCACGCCTAGCCTGATTATAATAACTAGCTTCTACTGAATAAACACCCCTGTCCTGTTTATAAGCTGTGCCAATATCTATATAATTATCGAATTGATTTTGCAGGCGCTCTGAATATATTTTCTCTGAAACATATAAAGTAGATGTCGTTTTCCATTCATCACTTTCATATGCCAACTCTAATTTCGGCTTAACCGTATAAACCGATACGGTATTTCCTACTGTAGAATAATCTACATTGTCATCAAATGATGTTGAGGCGATAACATCTGCCTCCATCATAAGATCAGATGCATACACCTGAGCAGCAGGCGAACATAAAATGATTAATAATACTATATTTATCTTATTTTTATACATTGAAATTACCTTCAATAATGCTGAATTCTATTTTATGGCACTACTATCGTATCACCAGGCTTCAGCATAATATTCATCTCCATTTCATTTCCACTAACTACTTCGTCGTAATCAAATTCATAAACTTCCTTACCACTATCAGTACGTCTAATAATTTTTATATCATCTGAATCCGCATAAGGCGTAAGCCCTCCTGCAACAGTTAGTGCTTGCAATACATCCATATACTGTGATGTAACATATTCACCCGGTTTATTAACCTGACCAATTACATATACCCTGTTACTTCTAGACATCAAAACGCTTATTGTTATGTTAGGGTTTGGGATGTACGCATTTAGCTTTTTTACCATAATCTGGGTAAGTGCTTTTGTTGTTAAACCTCCTGCCTTAACATCCCCAATAAGTGGAAATGTTATATACCCATCAGGATTAACAAGCACTTCTTTCTGGAGATCTTGCTCTTTCCATACAGATATCGAAAGTTGGTCTCCAGATCCGATTATATAGGCATCTTCTTGAGCCTGAGCTAACTGGATGGATGTACAAGCCAGTAATACTAGTGCGAATAGATTAAAAATTTGATTCATTCTTTTAAAATTATAATAGAGTGTTATTTATATTTATCTTATTTGACATGCGTCCTCATATATATGTGGACACTAATCCAAATGCCCAAGAATTATAGCAGATACTGTATGGTAGTTAAGAAAATATCGCATTAGAATATAAGAATATTATTATAAATAATAAAAATAAAACGTAATGCCGGAAATTCACAAAAAGTAGGCCGCTAATAACTTAAACAAGTTAAATAACACTCCTCAATGAAATCAAAACTAGCGTTACAGCTGCAGATAACGTCAAATTATTTAAACGCCTTGTCATATTTTGAATAATAAGTTCACAGGCATAAAACAGAATAATAATCTGTATTGACATCCAGATAAGGCTATCTGACTGCACGGTGTTGTCATGCCCAACGCCAATTATAAGTGTCAGCATGATCACCAAGTAATCAAGTGGGGTAATCTTAAACGCCCCTTTTGCTGCCATGCGAGCCACCAATAACGCAAGAATAACGACAATACCAAAGTACATATATATTATGTGTCCTTTTACAAGTAACCAAGAAGGCGGGTTTGTAGAAAGTAAATACACGGAAAATCCCACGGTGACAAATAGAATCAACCTGTATAACAAAAAATGCAGGCCACTAAAAAATAACAAAAACAATAGCGCCACCAGCAAAAACAATGAAGACACGCCTATATCAAAAGGGATATCAGTAGACATAATTGCTGCCGCGATTAAGAACAATGAAACACACGTCTCAAGCCCTCGAGCTGAAATTTTTATCAAAATATCTTTTGGTATAATTTTTATTTGTAATTTATCAAGACTGGGAAGATTGTGTTTAATACCCCATTTTTTTCTCTCCGCCATCGTTAGTAAAACAAATATTGCTGAACAAACACCAAGATAAATAGAAAAAATCAACCAGTCATATGCATAGGGCATTAAGATCGCACATACTATGAGCAACATTTGTATAGAATATATAATCACCACTGCTTCATAATGATAGAAACCCAATTCTAACAACCGATGATGAATATGATTTCTAGTTGCCCTAAATAGATTCATGCCTCCTCGTGCTCGCAAGATAAACACAGCTAATATATCTGCGATAGGCAGACCTAATAATAAAAGAGGTAGTGCCGGACTCAATACTTCATTGGCTTGCTGCGTCAAAACGAGAACAAGAAAGGCCAGTGTAAACCCTAGGAACTGGCTACCTCCATCACCCATAAAAACCAAGGCGGGATGTGAATTGAATCGTAAGAAGCCAAATACACCACCTACAGTCGCAGCAGCAATAACGACAATTAGAACACTATCAAATAAATAACCAAGATATATAATAGCGGCAAGACTTAAAAGAGACTCACCACCAGCTAGACCATCAAGACCATCAGAATGATTTATCGCATTTATCATTCCAACTACAGCCACAACAGTGAAAGGACGCCCAATTGACTCAGGCAATAAATCCATACCCATAAACGGAAAATGAATAACATATAAATCGCCATAGTAAACCACCGTAGCTGCCGCAATAAACTGGCCAATAAATTTCACATAATGACCAATCTCTTTAGCATCATCCCAAATACCAAAAACTAACAGCACAATAGAGCCCACGAGATAAGACAGCACTAGATCATTGAATGGTAACCAGATCGCCATCGGCATGAGCGCACCAAGCACAATACCAATTCCACCCACCCTGGGAACTGGTGTAATATGTACTTTTCTTGAATCAGGCTGATCCATCATGCCAATGGAAGCAGCAAATCTCATCATAAGAGGAATCACCGCCATACTGACAGCCATAGCCATAAAAGCAATAATTAGATAAATCCCTAAGGTCGAATCAAACATAAACAGTCGCTATTCAGTGAGACACTCTAGTTAATAAATCCTAATCAGGTATATATTCAGACATATGCGGCCAAACAAGACGAATAAAATTAACCATTCTCTCATCTGCCTTATTAATATCTTCTCCAGAAGACACTGGAATCGCAAATCTCACCAAAGCTCCATCTGTACGATTAAGCGTCAGCGCATCCCAAAACAAATACCACTTAACCATATATTCATTAGCGATAATACGACCTCGTTGAGAAAACCAATAATATACAAGCTGCTTTTCATCCGCCTTAGCGATAATTAGTCGATTCACAACTTCTGATTCTGCAGATGGCAGTAGTCCTGTTATGGTAGAAAAATCATTAATCCTCCACCCCCCACCAGGAATACAGGATTTAGGTGAGTGTGCAGCCTGACCAGATCTCTGTGCAGCATAATAAGCAACATACAAGTTAATTGGACTTCCATGTTTATCAACATAATCTGCGATAACATAATCATCCAGCTTCAGCGCTCTTAATACTGGAGATTCAAGTACATCTCTATATCCCGTCCAGTTTTCAAATGAAAGGGGGAAACTACTAAAATCATTACGCTCAACAATCACTTCCTGCCGTTCATTAACCAAACCAACAGAAATACCAAGCATTATTGCAACGATTGTCATAATGAAATACTTACCACTTGGCAAAGAGATATTAAACTTAACACACCTACTCTCAGGGATATCAATTGCAAAGACATCCGATAAATTTTTTCCATTTGAATCAATCTTGAGTAACACCCACATTTCCAGAATCAGAAATGCCGTACAAAACATAAAAATAACCCAGCCTTCAAAGTCATGTAAAAACCCCTCAGCCTGGCCCTGCCCCCAATACTCAACCAATACACCGATAATACCTATTCGAAAACTATTCATTAAAACCGTAATCGGAATACTTGACAAGACCAGAACGACTCTCTTCCACATTGCAGCGCTATATATATAAGACGCTATAAGAGCAAGACTAAATAACGGAAACAAATAACGAAGCCCACTACATGCTTCTACTACTTGTAACTTATATGAGCCCAGATCAATAACATTTCCTTCAAGATATACACTAATATCAAACAACCTGATAAAGAAAACACCTAGTTGCGAAGACAATAATTGTAAATATGACGATAAGTTATTAAATAGAAATGCTGGCAGCGGGACCATCACAAAAAGCAGTAGCATTGGTGCAATCACGACACGTAACACAGCACTACCCATAAGCATATGAACTATTGCTATCAATACCATAACAAATCCATATTGCGTTATTGAGTGTGTCGCACTAAGGACACCTAACAAAATCAGCATCATAGATCCAATAAAAAAAATACCACCCAAAATACTTGGCTCAAATTTTGCTCTCTCAATTTCTTCAACTTTCTGCCATATGAAGAACCCAGAAATAAAAGGAATCAAATAGGCGTACCCATATTCTTCTTTTGAACTCCACATATTTTCCATTACCACCAGGCTTGCATAAGAGGCATAAAAAACAACGCCAGCAATAAGCAGATAGGTAGCAAGCAAAAAATAAATATTATTTAAATATATTGAGTTAAGTTTCATAATTTATTTATATATATTAATTAACAAAGATTTTTGAGAGCACATCATTCATATTCCAGTGAGCTTCAACATAAGCGCGGCCATTAATGCCTAGTCTATTTGCACTATCAGGGTTATCAGCCAGATATTCGACAGCACTATAAAACGCCTTAACATCACCTGGCTCAACAACCATACCGCAATCTGTTAGCACTCTAGAAATCTGTGAACCTTCTGCCGCTGTGGCGACTACAGGTTTGCCGCTGGCCATCATATTAGTCAACTTAGACGGCATCACTAAATCCTCCGCACCAGATTTCTGCGGCAACAGGTGTATATTTGCCAGATTTAGCAATTCATTTAATTTTTCAACAGGCTGCAGCGGGAAAAATACTACATTATCAAGATCCTTCGCAAAATGCTTTAAACGCTGATTGGCCGAACCGGTTCCACAGAGTATAAAGAGTATATCCTGCCTTTCTCTAAATAACCTGGCCACTTCAATTATGATCTCTAGCCCCTGCTTTTCACCCATGTTACCGGAATACAACACTATAGTACGGTTTTCTGGCAACCCTAGCTCGCGGTATAGCGCAGGGCGATCAAGCAATGGAAATATCAGTTCGGTATCAACCCAGTTCTCGAAAAGAACCGTTTTTTCAGCCGCAACGCCCTTGTTGATAACGCGATCCATCATTCTGTCCGATATTGTCGAAACCCTGTCAAACTTTCTCATCAACCAGCTCTCAACACTGCTCACCCAGAGTCTAAGCTTTTTTGACTTGAGCATACCCAGATCAAAGGCCGCATCAATCTCAAAATCTTGTATATGTAGCCAACTCTGTCCGCGCCCCAGAACTGTAGACAAAAGTGCGCCAGGAGTACAAAAGAATGGCGGTTCGACAACAAACAATATATCTGGGCGCCAGAAAATCCCCTGCCAGATCATGACAGGAAATGCGGTCAGGGCAAAACTGACCAGATGGAGCACTCTCTTTGCCCCGGACGGACGGGCCGGGACCCACAATGGACAACGAATCACCTTCGCTCCATCCTTCGTTTCAGTCATATATTTGTATGCTGAATATCCTTCAAAAACCTTCCAATCAGGATAATAAGGCGCAGCCGTCACCACTTTTACATCGTGCCCCGCCTCAGCAAGCCACTCTGCCATTTCAGCCGTATATTTTCCGATACCCACCAGCTCCGGCGCGTAATTTATACTATTAATGAGTATCTTCATAACAATTTGGGGTAATATCACCGTTTTGGGGCAAAACCCCTACTTCTAGCACCTTAATCCGTGCGGAGTATAATACAACCCTGACAGGGAAATAACCTAATCGAATGCGCACGCCGCTCGAAATACACTAAATAATTAGCATTTGCTTCCATGCGTATACTTAATATTATCTGCTCGACTAACCCACAGCTTGGCGGCGTCATCGAGTGGGTCAGGCAGTTTTCACCCATTGCTGCGGCTCTAGGCCATACCGTAGAAGTCGCCTCAATGGATAAAGATCGGA
>Ga0224501_10000456_pt1 | contig 32564 bp, 25 predicted proteins | sample SF_Oct11_sed_USG_4_FD_169105 | JGI IMG/M metagenome (GOLD analysis project Ga0224501, IMG submission 169105) | Sediment microbial communities from San Francisco Bay, California, United States - SF_Oct11_sed_USGS_8_1 | ecosystem: Environmental > Aquatic > Marine > Sediment | place: USA... | reverse complement strand
CACCGGATCGGACGTTTGCAGGCGCGCGAATTTCTCCATCATCTCCGGGTACTTCTGGCGGATCTCCTCCCCCAGAGTCGACAACGCCTCATCACCCGTCGAAAATACAAACTGACTGTTTTCGTCCTTACGTCGTTTCATCCCTAAATCCGGAAGTTGTTTAACAGCTATAACCGGAATTATATGTGGTTCCACAAACCTTTTAAAGGGGTTTATGGCCACTTTTCTATATAAATAAAAACAACGGATTCCTGGGTGGTTAAGGACGTTGGCAGGGTTTGTGGCAGACGGTTTTGTCGTCGACGCAGATGAGGTCGTCGGCAACGCGTTCGGCCTGATCGACGTTGTGCGTCACCAGCACGATAGTGTGGCGGTCTTTCAGGGACAGAATCAAATCTTCAATGGCCTTCGAGGATTTGGGATCGAGCGCGGAGGTGGGTTCGTCCATAAGCAGGATTTCGGGATCGACTGCCAGGGTGCGCGCCATGGCCAGCCGCTGTTGCTGGCCCTGCGACAGGGTATGTGCCGGATCACCCAAACGGTTCTTCACTTCGTCCCACAAAAACGCATCGCGCAGGGCCTGCTCGGATTTTTCGGAGAAATCCCTGCCAGTTCGGGAATCGTGAAATTTCAATCCAAAGATGACGTTCTCCTCAATCGATTTCGGAAACACACAGGGTTTCTGAAACACCATACCCACCCGCTTGCGCAGTTCATACACGTTGAGAGCCGGGTCATGGATATCGCGGCCCAGAACCCGCACGCTTCCCTCAACCTGAAAACCGGGTACGCGGTCGTTCATGCGGCACAAGGTTCTCAGTAAAGTGGATTTACCGCTTCCCGACGGACCCACCACCGCCGTCACCGCATTTTTGCGGACCGTGCAGGATGCGGTTTCGATCACCGCCTCACCGGAATAGCTGAGGCGTACCCGTTCCAGCTCAATGGCATACGAGTTTTGGGTCATCGTTCCGCCTCCATTTCCAAACCGGATCGAATCCAGAGAGTCGCCGTAATCAAAATAAACACGATGGCCAGGAGCACCAGCCCCGCGCCCCAGGCATTGGTGAGCGCTTCGGGATTGGCCGCTTCCTGCGCCAGCACCAGAATATGTGTTTGTAAGGTGGTCACCGGATCGGTCCACGACTGCGGCAGATCGACTCCGGAAAACGCGGTGGCCGTGAACATGATGGCCGCCGTCTCCCCCGCCGCCCGAGCCAGTCCCAACAGGGTTCCCGTCACGATGCCATGCAGGCTCTGCGGCAGAATAACGGCGCGCATCTGTTGTCCCGGCGAAAGCCCCAACGCCAGCCCCGCCTCGCGGTAATGTTTGGGAATCGTCTCCACCGCTTCGTGAATACTGACGTGGAGAGTCGGCAGAATCATCACCGCCAGAATCAAAACCCCGGTCACCCACGACACCCCGGCCTCCAGAAATACGCCGAAGAACAGATAGCCGATTAAACCGAAAATGATGGTGGGCACGGCATTGAGCGAATAGATCAGCAAACGAAATATTTTTTTGAGTTGCGGAGAGTGGAGGAACTCAGTTTGAAACAACACCGATCCCAAAGCGACGGGCAGACACACGAGAGCCGCCCCGGCCATTAAAATCAGAGTACCCAGCGTCTGGTAGAAAATCCCACCCTCCAGGCCGAAATTGCGCGACGCCTCAAACAGGAAGGACACGCTGAGCGCAGGCGCGCCTTTGGTGAATACCGTGATTAAAATGACCGCTAAAATCAGACCTCCGCCGGCCGTGAGGCCATAAAGAGCGAACATCGAAAGCCTTTCTTTCAGAAGACGCCGGTTCATCGCGCTTTCCTCAAAAGAACATTTCCGGCAAACGTGAGCGTCATCACCATCACGAACAGCACAAGGCCCAGAGCAATGAGCGCGCTCCATTGCACGTCAAAACCGAGCGCTTCCGCCGCTTCGCGTCCGATCTTGGAGGGAATGCTCTGACCGGGCGCAAACAGGTTGAACCAGGGTTGCGGGAGGCGGTCGATCCCGCCGATCACCAGCATGACCGCGATGGTCTCCCCCATGGCGCGGCCTATTCCGAGGAACACCGCTCCGGCCAGACCGGGTAACGCCTGCGGCACCACCACCTTCGTCACGGTTTCCATGCGAGTCAGCCCCAGGCTCAACGCCGTGTCGCGGAGTTCGCCGGGCACCGAACTCAGGGCATCTTCGGAAAGCGTCATGATGGTCGGCAGAATCATAACTGCCAGTAAAAGTCCGGCAGTAAACAGCGTGTTGCCGTCGATGAGCCCGAACACGTCGCGCACCCAAATCGTTAAAAGAGAAATGCCCATCAATCCATAGATGATGCCGGGCACCCCCGCCAGTAATTCCATGGCCGCTTTGACCATCAACCGCGCCCGCCCAGAAAGAAACTCCGAGGTGAGTATGGCGCTCGCCAGGGCAAACGGCAAGACCATCACCACCGCCAGACCGGTAACCGCCAGCGACCCGAAGATCATCGGCAGGGCTCCATAGTTTTCGCCCGCGAACCAATCCACTCCCCAGAGAAAGGATATCCCTTCCGCTTTAAAAACAGGAACGCTCTCGATCACCAGACTGGCGAACAGGATCACAATCGTTCCGGCGGCCATGACACCGGCCAGACCGGTCCACCAGAATACCGGTCCTTTTTCGTGAAACATGGAATGCTGAATCATTTGGAATGGGAACCCGCCACCCTGGAAACGGCGTGTGGAGAGTGAATGGGGATATAGCCGCTCTCGGCCACCAATCGCTGACCTTCTTCACTCAGCAGGTAATCGATGAATAGTTTGACGGCTCCTGCCGGTTGACCTGCGGTGATCAAATTCAGGTTGCGGGCGATGGGGAAACGTCCGTTGCGCACGTTGTCCAGAGTCGGCTGAATCACCTGACCGCCTTCGTGGATGCCGATGCCTGCAACATCCTCATTCATCCAGGCGATGGACAACATGCCGATGGCCGAATCGCTTTGTGCGATCTTGGCCTGCTCTTCATTATTCGATCCCGTAACCAGCCTCGCCCCCGGCGCGCGTGCTTTGGAGTTTCCGAACAGGTAGTGCATGAACACATGGCGGGTACCGCGGTGGGTTTCTTTATCAATCACAACGATGGGCCGGTCGGGACCCCCAACTTGCTTCCAATTGGTAATTTTGCCGAGATAAATATAGCCGATCTGTCGTTTGGAAAGCGTGCGCACCCCGGCGTGAAAGATTTCCGAGGACACCACACACGCCACCGCATCGCGCCCGATAACGGTCGTATGAAGGGAAGCGTAACGCTGATTTTCATTGGGCGTTATTTCTCGGGAAGCGAGACCGATATCAAACCGCCCCGTGCCCGCTCCGTGGATGCCCACCCCGGAACCGCCGGCATTGACAGTAATTTTAATCGATGGGTGGCGAGACTGAAACCGCTCCGCCGCACGAGACACGATGGGTAATACCGTGGTCGACCCGGCGATCCGAATCACTGTTGAACCCTGTGCGAATACCTGAACCCAACCTGACAACCCCGGTAGCACCCAAGCTCCGGTTCCAAAAAGAACCAGGAGCATCCCCAGAATTATCTTTCCTGAATTTTGTCGTGACATTGAAATCATCCCCAAATAAAGCCTTTCCCAGAACATATTGACCTATATAGATATATAAATGCAACTGGTATATGTCGGGCGAATGGGGTTGACCTTACGAAATACGGAGAGAAAATATCCAGACAACAATGGGCTGTCAGTTTTGCGGAGAAGTGCTGTCCTTCGAATGGGGAAACATGGATTGCTGGTGAATGATTTTCTTGAGGGACCCGACGGCGGGAAGAAATTCGCGCTCCGCCGCCCGGCGGAACCACTTCAAGGCCTCATCGATATTTTTTTCCACTCCCAGGCCTTTTTTATAGAGATTGGCCAGATGGTACTGGGCGACTTCTTTCCCCTGCTCGGCGGCTTTTCTATACCATTCTGCGGCGTCGGCAAAGCACTGGGGAACCACTTTACCTTCTTCATAAGATATCCCGAGAAACAACTGGGCATCGGCGTATCCCTGCGCCGCTGACTTACGAATCCATTCCAGTCCCCGGTCGCGATCCTGCTGGGTACCCAATCCATAAAACAACAGGCGTCCAATATTATACTGGGCGCCTTCGTGTCCCTGCTCGGCGGCCTTTCCGTACCAGTGGAGGCTGGCTTCCAGGTTGGGGGTAACTCCCTGATCCGATTCATAAATCATTCCCACCTGGTTCTGTGCATCCGGCGCTCCGGAGATGGCCAGCTTGAGAAACCAATCGAGGTTTTCCTCCGGGGATTTTAAGGGCTTCATACCAGGCCGTTCCGCAGAGTTCCTGGCCGCCAGAGAAGATTTTTGACCCGAGGCGCGACGGTACCATTTCGCGGCCTGGTCGAAATCTCGCGGCACCCCCTTTCCGACAAAATACATCATACCGAGATTGTCCTGTGCCTGCTCCGATCCCTGCTCCGCCGCCTTGCGAAACCACTGAAACGCTTTTTCATAATCCTGCTCGCACCCCTCACCGTTTTCATACATTTTGCCCAGTTGGTTCTGCGCGAAGACATTTCCCTGGCTGGCGGATTTTTCAATCCATTCCAATGCCTTGACTTTGTCGGGAGATCCCAAATCACCCTGACGATACATTTTACCGAGAGCAAATTGTGCGAAATCGTGTCCCTGCTCAGCGGCTTTCCGAAACCAGTCTCGAGCTTTGGAGCGGTTTTGTTCCACTCCGTGACCGTTGTAATACATGCGGCCCATATTGTATTGGCCGTATTCATTCCCTGACCGGGCGGACCGCTCATACCAATACCGAGATTTCTCAAAATCCTGTCCCACACCCTTACCGTGATAAAACATCCGGGCCAGATGATACTGGCCAAACCCATCGCCCTGCTCCGCCGCCTGGCGGTACCAATGGACCGCCTGAGCCTCGTCCTTATCCGTTCCCAAGCCGTTTTCACATAAAATTCCGAGAAAGATGGCGGCCTGATCAACGTTCTGGCTCATGGCTCTTTCAAACCAGGCAAACGCCGAGGGATAATGACGCCGTGAACCTTCGCCCAAAAAATACATGACCGCCAAATTGTATTGCGCTTCGGGATGATTCTGCTCGGCCGCTTTTCGAAACCAGAGTCCGGCCATTTCGGAATCCTGCGGAACCCCTTTGCCGAAATCGTAGAGGGTGCCCATTAAATTTTGCGCCTCCGGGTGATTCTGGTCCGCGGCTTTTTCCAGCCACTGGGCGGCTTCTTCAAAATCACCGATCTGCAAATAATGCAAACCTTTTTCCAACAGTTCTTCTGGAGTGGAAGCTACTTCGGCTCCGGTTTTTTCAAGAAACTTCTGGGCTTCCTCGTGGCCCTGCTCGCCCGCTTTGCACAACCAGTAGAGCCCCTTACCGGGGCTGACATCTACTCCTTCTCCAGAGTAGAACAGCGTTCCCAGTTTATATTGCGCCAAATCCAACCCATCTTCCGCCGCCCGGGTGAACCAATAGATCGCCTGATCCTGATCCTTCGTGACGCCTATTCCCCGTTCATACAAATCTCCGAGGTTGTACTTGGCCTCCTCATTACCCTGTTCCGCGGATTGCCGATAGCATTTCAAGGCCCGTTCGATATCCTGAGATACCCCTTCTCCCTTTTCATACATGACACCGAGTTGATTCAATGCCGGAGCGTGGTTGCACTCGGCCACTTTCCGGAACCAGCGAAATGCTTCCTTTAAGTTTTTTTCCACTCCATTCCCCAGGTAGTACATGCGCCCAAGATTATATTGTGCCTCCAGATTGCCCTGACGCGCGGCCCGGGTATACCATTCCAGGCTCTTCTCCATATCCCGCTCAACGCCCAGACCCTGTTCGTACAAAATTCCCAGAAACCCCTGGCTGTTGGCGAATCCCTGATTGGCCGACTTCAGGAACCATCGGTGCGCTTCTTCGTAATCCCGGTCCACCCCGATGGCCTTGAAAAACATGACACCGACATTGTATTGAGCCTGTGGTTCTCCCCTCTCCGCTTCCCGTATCCAGAAGGCCACGTTCCGGCGCTCAATGGATGGCAGTTGACCGCTGGCCGGGCGCACCACCACATCCAGGTTCTGGCCGCCGTCGCTTTTATGCAGGAAGTCCAGTCCCCGGTGAGACAGGGCCAGGGAGCGACGTGCCGCACCGGGAAGTCTCGGCGGAACAATGGTCGGAAGGTGGCGGTTGGATTTGGATTGTTTAGGCATACGTTTCTCTAAAGCTCGGCGCAGTCCATGGCCAGGTTTTTTACTCGAGTACGCAGGTTCCGAATTTTTTCTTCGACATCCTTCACCATGGCAGAGAGAACATCCTCTCCCTGCTTTTCACTTTTCTCGACAAAATCCTTGAGACGAAACATTTCCGAAAGTTTGAGTTGCTCCAATTCGGTGTGAATCTGATTGAAGCGGTGACGCACCTGGCCTATCTGCTTCAGCAGGCGGGACAACCGTTTACCGGGTGTCAGCTTTTCCCAGTCGCTGTTGATTTCCCAGTCGTTCAGAATAGCCTGAACCTGTTCCATATCTCCCGATTCATAAGCCTGATTGAGCCTTGCCATCAGTGCATGCCGCCGCTCCCGCTCTTCCGGATCGGTAGTGAGGTCCGGATGGATTTTTTTAGCGGCATCGCGGAACATTTTTTTTAATTCCTCGCTGGGTTCAGGCAACTCCGTATCGGGTAATTCCTGATGCACTTCCCAGTTGTGAGTGGATTGTTCTGCCTTTTCCCGCGCGGCTTCCGCCTGCGAATGAAAATCCTTGGATTCCGGATGGATGCGTGTCGCCATATCAAGCACCGAGGCTTTCAGACGGTCCAACTCAGCATACTTTCCGCCCACGATTTGCTGGTAACGGGTTTCAAACAGGTGCAACGCCCGCCGGGCAGTGGACAGGTCCAGCTCCTTTTCCGCCAGTTCCTGCTCCATCTCTTCCAGTTCGAGTTTTTTGCGATCGATTTCTTCCTGATTGGGTCCATCGGACCGGGCAATAGACTTCATAAAAGGCTGTAAATGAAAATGGAGTGTCCAGTGAGGTCCACCCCGGACATTTAAGTGTTTTTAGTGAAATAGGATTATACTTTTATTATCAAGCCAGTTGATCGCTTAGGCAAGACTTTTGCAAGGAATACCTGATTTCCCGATTAATTCGGCTATAATATTGGCCCGTGTGAGACTGCGGTTTGCCACAAGCATGATCAAAAGCATAACTTTGCCAATTTCAAGGACTTACGATTGAGCCAACAGCAACCTCTTTTTACCGAAGAGTCACCTTTTTTAAAAGAGGACAGCCGAAGCCAGCGCTGGGCTATCCCGTATCATTACGAGTGCCTCAATGGCCGGGTAGACACTCTGCTGGCCAGTCATACCGGCGACCTCCGCGATTGCCGGGTTCTGGACCTGGCCTCGCATATGGGTACCTTCGCTTATGCCGCTCTGCAACTCGGTGCCCGCCATGTTTACGGTGTGGATACCGAAGAGTCCATGGTCCGCAAGGGGGTGGATTTGTTCCAACGAATGCAGGTTCCCAATGATTCTTACCGGTTTGAAGTGAAAGATGCTTTTGAGTTTTTAGAAGCTTGCGAACCGGATAGCTTCGATACCGTATTCTGTTTCGGTCTCCTGTATTACGTAGTGGAGCCCCTGCGTCTTCTGAAATTGATGGCGCGAGTGGCCCGACGATGTATTCTCCTCGATACCTTTACCGCCCGCTATGCCGCCCTGCAAGGCAAGGACGCTCTCCAGTATTATCCCAATATCAGCGATGAAGCACTGAACCTTCCGATCCTGCTGACTTCATTGACGCAATCTGAGAAAAAAGATTATCGGCTTCCCAACGCCTTTCCTTATAAAGGCAAGGAACTCTCCCTGACCACCTTCCCGAGCCGCGCTCTGCTGGAAATCTGGTTTCAGGTTCTAGGCTTGGAGTACAAAATTCTGGGATGGGACAAATATGTCCTGAAACCCTGTGACTGGAGAGACCTGTGGACCCCCGAACAAAAAAAAGCCTCCCACTGGGCGGATGTCTATGCCAGTGAAGTACGCGTTTCGTATTGTTTACGTCCCCCCTCCGGCAGTCGATTAGAATAAACTTTTTTTTTGCCCACAAAAAAAACTGCATACATCATATCAATAAGTTACCGACCAACGCTATCATATTTACAATTACATTCCAAAATAATGTTTGCCAAGCGTTCTCTCCTTACTTATCCTAATGGAATCGTTCAATAAAAACGGGAAACAGAATATTGTTTGGATACAAGTCACCCTGCACCGGACCACAGAGTCCTCAAAGATTCAAACTTCCGGATGTTTCCCCCGTCCAAGGAAAACAGGTTATGAAGCGTCGAAATGCCCGTGTCAGCATCGTTATATTCTGCATTCTTTTATTCAGCAATAATCTTTTCGCCGCCCCCAGGCCAAGTGCAGAATTATTTCATGATCTGCAGGAATATACCCACTATCTTGAAGGCTCCACGGGCCTGTATAACGAATTAACCGAAATTTTCACTCAGGCTTCTTCCATCGACGACCTTAGCCAGGCAGTATTGATGGAGTCCATTAATGAAACCGACGCTCTGGAAAGAAAACGTAAACTGGGAATCCTCATTGAAGAAAAATTCAAATCAGCCAGCGGAAAGCTGGGCGCTCTCTACCAGCCCAACTTTAAAACACAGAGGTTCAACGGACAGGTGGATGAATTCAACAACTATCTGGAAGAATACAGCCAGACGATCCGGCAATCGATTGACGATTCCTACAATCTCTTTGAGGCCAGCCTGACCCGGGATTTATCGGTGGTGAATCAATTCGATTTGCGGTCCCGCCGAACCATCATTCGGGCCCTGGAAGGTGAAAACGCCCTGCTAAAACTTCGGATGGCACAACTGGAACAAAACAACCCATCGTATCATTTATTCAAATCCATCGTTCATTCCAACCAGAGTCTGGTTTATCTCATCAAGGCGCGGATCGCCGAGATAGAAGTTCCCGAAGTAACAGGTGTTTCCAACTACGTTCCGGAAGACGGCGCATCGTTCGTCAAAATTGCCAGCATGGAACTGGACTCCTCCAAAAAGGCTGTAGAACAGGGCGCCGATACTTTAAATAGCTGGGCGGAAACCAACAAGTTCAAATTTAATATTTCTCAGGACTTCAAGAAAATTTTTCAGTCCCTGATCCTGTCGTTCGATAACAGTTTCAAGGTGGAACTTCAAATCAACAATGCCTTCCAGACCTTGCTGAACGAATACCCCGGTGATGAAAGCTTTGAAACCGTCAACGTCCAGATCGATACCCTCATTGACAAGCGAATGAACCTGCAGTCAGACAGGATTCAATTGGTGGCGCAGATTTCTAACCTGGGAAAAACAATGAGTTCCTCAAAGCGGTAACTCCATACCCAACGAAAATATTTATTTCGGCTTGAAAATCCAGTCCGCTTCCACGGCGATCTTGTCGTGGAGGTAAACCAGCACCCACCGCTTGCCGGCTTCCCGGGTGAGCGTCAGCGCCACATCCCTGAATAAAATTCCCGGATGCCCCTTTTTGAAGGCCTTGTAAATGAGGGCTGAATACTTCACTGCTGTACCCAGCTTGTATTTTCTTGCCAGGTCTACCAGCTGGTTTTCCAACGCCCAATCCGTAGCGTCCTTCACTTTAAGAAGGTGGGACAAACGTAGTCGAAGCATTTTATGGATCACCGGTTTGGTTTTCAAATTCACAATATCCTCCGCGAGCCGCGAAAAACCGATTAAAAGATCATATAGCCTGGCTTCATACAACGGTTGATCCGCCTGCGGATGATGGATGCCCGCGATATCCTTCACCAGTAAATTGTAGCGCTGACGCGCTGCCGGCCAGCGCATCACCCCCAGATGAAATAATATGGCTTTGCGTGAAGCGTCCACCCGTTCCTTCACATCCGGCCTCAATCCCTCCTCTTTAAATTCCTTCTGATCCGGCAGGGTATCCATTTCCTCCAACAGTTCTTCCGGGGAAATATCCTCTCCCGGCTCCCGGTCGCTGTACACCCGGATGGCGGTCTCACCCACCAGCAGAGTCCATCGAATGAGAAAAATTTTAAACACGATGTCATATAAAAAATACACCGTCATTTTCAGCGACCAGAAAACCAGATCCAGTGAGCGGAAGGCCGTATATATCCATTTAACGATGGGAACCATTTTGAGGCGGCGCACGGTCTTTACGGTGGGTGTTTGTTCCCACTGCGTTTTTCGCGCCCAGGCTTCCGACAGCCAGACCAGATGACGCAGGCGAAAACGGGTCCATTCGCGTATGCCCTTCAACCGGGTCAACTGCACGATATGCGTTTTCATTTCGAGAAAAGCATCGAGGACTTTATCAATGCGGGCTTCGGCAAGTGGCTGGGAGGACTGAGGATAATAGACCTCGGCGATGTCGTGCACCAGGCTGCGCGTGCTTTCTATCAGGGACAAATCCGCTTCGCCCAGGACCCACCGGGCACGCAAACTCTGACAGCGCCCGATCACCATCTGCAAAGCCTCCCGCTCTTTGGGATCAGATGCAGTGGACTCGCGTTGCTGCAGAACACGCAAGCGAGAGATATTCAGCCATCGCACCTGCAGAATGCCATAGCCTTTGACGGTCAATACCGCCAACAGGCCAACCAACAACACTCCGATGCCAAAGGCTATCCAATATAAATTAAATTCCATTTATGTGATGCACCCTTAACCAATCCGTTGGAACACGCGGAGGGGTTGTTCTGGCGGAAACCCAATAATGGTGTTATTATTTTTGATAGTCTATTTGACAATCCGGATGCCCCACCAGGCGACTCTCTTTCCGGAAAACCATATACATTAAGGCCTCCCGTGCCCCCTATCCGAATTCTCTTTTCCTTCTGCCTACTCAGCGTACTGGTTCTGATTTTACCGCAATGCTCGGATAAAAGCAGTGAGGATTACTACCGGGAAGGGCTGTCCAAAGTGGAGGAGCAGGACTACGAAGGAGCGGAACGCGCGTTCCAGAATGCCATCGACAAAAACCCAAAAAATCCGAAAGGCTATTACGGACTGGGCGGCATCCATAATTTCCGCAAGAAGTATGACCTTGCGGAAAAAGTTTTCTTAAAGACACTTCAATTAGACCCCACCTTCGTGGATGCCCATTACAGCCTGGGATACACTTACGAGCAGATGGGCCAAAAGGAAAAAGCGGAGAAAGAATTCACAACCTACCGCCGACTGAAAAAGAAAATGGATCAATACATGAAAGAGGAGAAAGAATCGCAGTGAGAGTTGCGGGAATCCTGCTGTTGACGGTTCTTTTCGTTTTCGGCTGTACGACGCCCCCAGAACCACAAACACGCGCCCACAAAAGAACCCGGCCTGGAACCCTGTTTCCCGAAGCCACACATGAACCTGGGAAAACCCTTCCCGCTTCTCCTCCCGAACCGGTTCCGCAACAACCCCCACCCAGCCCCCCGGTTCGTTACAGCCGACCGGCTGTCAAATCTCCCTCTCCCCCAAGAACCCCAAGAACGTTTGCTCTTCCTGAAGTGATTCATCATAAGGATCAATCAGTGATGGTTCGTGTTCCTGCCGGGGTTTACTGGGTTCCGTCAGATAACGTTTCGGCTCTGGTGGTAGGGCAAAACAACCGGCTTGCCCGTAAAAGTCTCCGCGAATTTTTTATCGACCGGACGGAAATTACGGTTTTTCAATTCAAACAATTCCAGCCGGACTATGTCGAATTGATTTATACCGATGGCATGGAATGCCCACAATGTCCGGCCATGGGGATCACCTGGACCCAGGCGCAACAATATTGCCAGTGGGCAGGGAAACGCCTGCCCACGGAAACGGAATGGGAAGCTGCCGCCCGCGGCTCCACGGAAAATAAATTCCCCTGGGGCAATCAACCTCTGGAGAGGTCCGGAAACCTTCAGGGCGGCGGGGATGGTTTTGTCAATGCCGCACCCTCTGGTTCGTTTCCCCATGGAGCCAGCCCCCTCGGGGCTTTGGACATGATCGGTAACGTGTGGGAATGGGTCAGCACCACGGTGGCGCTTTCGCCGCTGACTGAATCGCAGGCGGAACCGGCGGGAAACTCTCGCTATCTGGTGAAGGGAGGGAGCTGGCGGAGCCCGCCGCACATGGCCACCATCTCCTATCGTAATCTGGTGAACTTCAATTTGAGCAATCCCACCTTCGGTTTTCGGTGCGCCAAATCGGCGCTGACCGAAAGCAACGCCCCAATAAAAAATCCGCTTCAGAACGAAAGCGGATTTTAAAATAATCATTTTATAAGAAAAGGCCAGATCCTTACTTTGGCAGGGTAAATAAGGATCTGGCCCTTAAGCCACGATGCTCCGGACGATTCGGAGGGTTAAATCATGAACACCCGGATGTTGCACCGCAGGACAAACATTTCAGGCAGGTGCCGTTTCGAACCAGAGTGAGTTGTCCGCACTCGCCGCACGGGTCACCCTCATACCCTTTTAATTTGGCCAGCGCGGATCCGTTTTTCAAACCTCGTTGGTTTAAAACCAGTGTCCCCATGGCCGTCGACGTTACATTACCACCATTAGAGGTTCCATTACCGTTACCGGCAACCGGGCGCGAATCCGCTTCTGAAGTTTGAGGAGGGGCGTCCGTGGGCGGAGTATCCTCGTCAATCCCCAGATCCAAGTCGATAATCGTGCCTTCGCCTGCTTCCTCATCATCTTCCGATGACACTTCTTCATTTTTCTGAAGCGCGTCGGAACGCAAATCGTCAGGAGTTACCTGGGCCAGATCGTTCCGGCCCAGGTAATTGATGGCAAGCTCCCGGAAAATATAATCAATAGTCGAAGTAGACATGGAAATTCGGTCATTGCCGATAACGATGCCGTTGGGCTCGAACCGGGTAAAGACGAAGGCGTCGACAAATTCCTCAAGGGGAACGCCGTGTTGCAGACCGAGGGAAATGGAAATGGCGAAGCAGTTCATCAGGCTTCTGTAAGCGGCGCCTTCCTTGTGCATGTCGATAAAAATTTCACCCAACGTTCCGTCCTTGTATTCTCCGGTGCGCAGATACACTTTGTGACCGCCGACCACGGCTTTCTGAGTGTAACCCTTCCGGCGATGCGGAAGGGTATGGCGTTTCTTGATCACCTGTACCATCTGCTCGGCCACTTTCAGAGGCGTTCGCTCCTCTTCATCCTCAAGCTCGGACAGCTTGAAGTCGTCTGCCGCCACGCTGTTGAGCGGCTGGCTGAGCTTGGAACCGTCCCGATACACTGCGGTTCCCTTGAGCATCAGTTTCCAGGACATCATGTGAGCCGTTTCCACTTCCTTGACGGTGGATGAGTTCGGCATGTTGATGGTCTTGGAAATCGCCCCGGAGATAAACGGTTGAGCCGCCGCCATTTTATGGATGTGTGCTTCATGGCGGATAAAGCGCTTGCCGTACTTGCCGCATTTATTGGCGCAGTCGAAAACGGAATAATGCTCTTCCTTGAGATGAGGCGCCCCTTCGATGGTCATGGTGCCGCACACGGCATCATTGGCCTTGCAGATATCTTCATCGGTGAAACCCAGGTGCTTCAACAGATTGAAGCTGAAATCATTCAACATTTCATCGGAAATGCCGAGCATTTCCCGACAAAATGCTTCACCCAGAACGTGTTTGTTGAAAGCAAAGGTGATGTCGAACGCTTTCGGCAATTCCTTTTCCACCTGAGCCAGAATTTCGTCCGTGAAGCCCTTGGCCTTCAGCGATTTGTGGTTGATGATCGGCGAGGCAACCAGACTGCCTGAACCCACACAGTAACTGACGATATCGTGAATCTCCGGTTCCGCGTAACCCAGTCTCTTAAGCGCCATGGGCACCGACTGATTGATTATCTTGAAGTACCCGCCGCCCGCCAGTTTTTTATACTTGACCAGGGCAAAGTCGGGTTCGATACCGGTGGTGTCGCAATCCATCAGCAAACCGATGGTGCCGGTTGGAGCGATGCAAGTGGTCTGCGCGTTGCGATAACCGTAGCGCACGCCCAATTCCAGCGCATGATCCCACGATTCAACTGCCGCCGTCCGCAGGTATTCGGGACAATACGCAGCATTGATGCCCTGCGGGAAAATGGTGAGGCCTTCGTACTCATACGAATCACAATTGTAGGCCGCACGGCGGTGATTGCGGATCACCCGCAACATGTGCTTCTTATTCGCTTCATAATGTTTAAACGGCCCAAGTTCCGCGGCCATTTCAGCGGACATGGCGTAGGAGGTGCCGGTCATCAACGCGGTAATGGCACCGGTAATCGCCAACGCTTCTTTCGAATCGTAGGCAATACCCTGAACCATCAACAGGGTTCCGAGATTGGCATAGCCGAGACCCAGGGTGCGGTACTCAAAACTTTTCTGGGCGATGGACTTATTCGGAAACTGCGCCATGGCTACTGAGATTTCGAGAGTCAGGGTCCACAACCGGCAGGCATCGATAAACCGCGCCACCTCGAATTGCCCGCTCTCTTCATCATAAAATTTGATCAGGTTGATGGAGGCCAGGTTACACGCCGTATCATCCAGAAACATGTATTCCGAACAGGGATTCGATGCATTGATGCGTCCGCCTTCCGGACAGGTATGCCACTCGTTGACCGTGGTGTCGAACTGCACACCGGGATCGGCGGAGGACCAGGAAGATTCGTTGACCTTCTCCCACAAGTCGCGGGCCTTTACGGTTTTCACCGCCTTACCGCTGGTGCGGGACGTAAGGTTCCAGTCCCCGTCGTTTTCGACCGCTTTCAGAAAATCGTTGGTCAGGCGCACCGAGTTGTTGGAATTCTGCCCCGAAACGGTTTGGTAGGCCTCCGATGTCCAGTTGGTGTCGTATTCCTCGAACACGATATCGCGCACACCCTGTTCTCCCAGCTGGATAATGCGGTACAGGTAGTTTTCAGGAATGAAATCGCGCACCGCTTCGCGTACGGCTTTGCGCAGTTTCTTGTTGGAGTGAATATTAAATCGGTTCTCTTCGTCGTCCCAGTCCCAGCAAGACTGTAAAACGTTCTTAAGATGCTTGCGGCACAATTTGCTTCCCACGGCCAGGGCGGCGACTTTGCGCTCTTCTTTCACTTTCCATTCGATGAATTCTTCGATGTCGGGATGGTCGATATCGAGAGTGACCATCTTGGCGGCGCGGCGTGTGGTGCCTCCGGATTTGATGGCGCCCGCCGCGCGGTCACCGATCTTCAGAAAACTCATCAGGCCGGACGACTGGCCGCCGCCGGAAAGAGACTCTCCCGATCCACGCAGTTTCGAAAAGTTGGTGCCGGTACCGGATCCGTATTTGAACAGACGCGCTTCCTGGTTCCACAGGTCCATGATGCCGCCTTCGTTCACCAAGTCATCATTCACTGAAAGAATGAAGCAGGCATGTGGCTGCGGACGCTCGTAAGCGGATTTGGATTTTTCGGGAAGCCCGGTTTCCGGATTAGTGAAGTAGTGGCCCTGCGCCGGTCCTTCAATGCCGTAAGCCCAGTTCAACCCTGTGTTGAACCATTGCGGGGAATTGGGGGCGGCATACTGGCGGGCCAGCATGTAACGCATATCGTCATAATATGAACGGGCGGCTTCTTCGTTGCTGAAGCATCCCTCTTTCCAGCCCCAATACGTCCAGCACCCTGCCAGACGGCGAAACACCTGACGCGAATCGGTTTCGCGTCCGTATCGCTCCTCTTCAGGCAATTGCGAAAGCGCTTCCAGATCCGGCTCGGAGGGACACAGCCATTCGGGAATATCATGCTCATAGCGCTTTTTGGTGCGGGCCGGCACCCCGGCTTTGCGGAAATATTTCTGGGCCATGATATCCACCGCCACCTGGGACCACGTACTGGGCACACCAACCTTATCAATCTCGGAAACCACCGAACCATCGGCATTGATGATTTTCGAAATCCGTTCTACAAATGTCAGGCCGCTGTATGCGTCGTCCAAACCCTGGGTGAATGTGCGGTGAATGTGCATGATTCTCTCCAAAAACTTACATTAAAATTTTCACTCCCCGATCCATCTTGAATCGAGAAATATTTTTTATCTATTTAAGTGACAACTCACTTTAAATTTCAAATTACAAACCTCTCCTTACTATAAATGTAGGGATAGCCAATAAAATTACCAATCACTACATCTAGTAGCTGGCAGTCCACAATAGCACCATATATAGGGTTGTCAACCGGTTTCTCTCTAAATTATTTTTCAATTTTTCAATCCGTTTGGTTATAAGGAGTTACAAAACAACCCCTTTTAAATCTGATAGATAGGAAAAATAAGATATCCCGCGGGAGGGGCGCAATTCACAGGAAAAATGAGGCCGTAAAAGGGTGTCAATCATTTTTGGCCCATAAAACAGGGTTGATAGGCCTGCTTGCCCTTTAATCCCCCAAAAGATTGGGAGAATACACCTGTGCCCCTTTTAAAACCCCTAAAACAAGCCTTGGAAGCCTGTGGACAAATTTGGCGGGAAAATAAACGTTTGGTTATCAGAAACTTGGAAAAGGAAAGAAATTCTCAGGATTTGTAGGAATTTTACTGCTCTAACAGCTCAATATTGACCTGACCGATGAATTCCATCAGCTTCAAAGCGCCCTCATAATTTCCCTCTGAAAGCTTGATGTGGGTGGCATCGACGTGGTGCTGCCCCAGGGTGGGGTCCAAAGCACGCCATTCGCCAACCCAGACTTCGGGCCAGGCGTGATAAAGAAATCCTTTAAATTCGCGCGAGTACACCAAGCCATTGACAACCTTGGTAGGTATTCCCGCAGCCCGGGCCAGCGCGGTGAACAGATTGGTGTGGGACTGGCATTCGCCGCGCCGGTCATGCAGGGCATCCAGTGCAGTGAATGAATCCACAAGTACCTTATCGAGGTTGTCATGGACCCAGGTACTGATGACCTTGGCCGCCTGCCAGGCATCTGTTTCGCCTTCCACCAGGTCCTTCGCCAGAGTACGAATTAAAGGATGCTGAACCTGGATCTCAGGGGCATCTTGCAGATATTCTTCATACCCCTTGGTGGAAATCGGCAGAGACATCCTCTTGATCGGCGCCTTGGATTCCCGTTGAATCAACAGGGTGGTGGTATAGGACTCCTCGCCATTTTTCTCGGTTTTAAGGACCTTTTGCCGGTGGTCCTGCGGGATGGATTCGGGTCCATGCACATTGATCAGTTTCAGCTTCAGCCTTCCCTGATCGTCCGGCGAGGCGATGGGTTTCTTGATAGTGACCAGGCTGAGGGTAATAAAACTGCTGACCGACATCGGCTTGTCTCCCAGCCGGGTCGCCACCTCTTTTGTTTCCTTGACCGACTCGAATCCATTGAGCGAAAGTTCACGATACACATCGCCCTCTGCATTGGCCCACAGGGTGGTGGTCATTCCAACAAACTTTTGCTGAACCACGTAGGTGTCTACGTTTTTCCCGTCAAACTTGATCGTCTCTTTTCTCAAAATCTCATAGGTCATGGGCATGACCATCCGAAACGCCTCAATGAACAGGTTGAACTTGCCCTTCTTGCCGACTTCAAATCCTTCTTTCATGATATTGAGCCAGACGGTTGAGGAGGGATAGGTGTCCGCCGGGAAATCCAGCGTCTGCTGTTTGTGGAAACCGCGACCGCTGATCTCCAGAATCAGTTGGTTTCCTTGAACGCGCCCGGTAATTTCCTGCCGTTTGCCCATGATTTCCTGGAGCATCACAAAATCTTTAAGGCGCAAATCCGGAGTCAGCGTGGTGTCCTGGGTCAATATCGTGGATTGGTCGTCCTCGCCTGATTGCAGCCGGAAATACATTTTGGTATGGACGTCGACCCTGCCCTTTCGCACCTTGACCCCGGCATGGTTGAACCCTATCTTACTGCCGTTGAAATAGGTCCCGGACCAATCGTCCGAATCCGTAATCGGCACCGCGAAAACCCCACCGGCCCAAAGCAGGGATACTCCAATCACTAAAATGGCGAACAAACGTTTTATCTTCATAATTGTCAGGTTAACACATCCCTGCGATACTCTGGACTCAAAATTAACCCCGGATGCCCACTGATAAAACTCGATGATATCGGCTCCCTTAGCCGCGCCAGAATAACGCTCGACCCATCGCCCCCTGGTCTTTCCCATGAGAAAAGCTTCCCGGAGGGGATAAAAGCCTGAATATTCCCCCTGGAGCAGGAGACAAAAAAAATAATATGTAAACGAATGAAGAGGCGTGATAAGATTACTTTTTGTGAACCGGCGCGGACGGTTTGTACCGGATTCGCCCCTCCTTCCCACACATCCATGACAACGAAAGAACCAGAAACCTATCTCACATTTGATGACGTACTCCTTTTGCCGGCCTATTCCAAGGTACTTCCAGCAGATGTAGACCTGTCCACCCGGCTGACTAAAAATATTCTATTGAACTGTCCCCTGCTGAGCGCTCCCATGGACACGGTTACCGAAGCCGGCATGGCAATCGCTCTGGCGCAAGAGGGCGGCATTGGCATCATCCACCGCAATCTGACTCCCAATCAACAACGCAAGATGATTGACCGCGTCAAGCGCGCCGTCAGTGTGGTCATTGACGACCCCATCACCCTGCAGCCGGACCAGACATTGGGAGAAGCCCTGGAGATTATGGATAAATACAACATCACCGGCATCCCGATTACCCAGGGCAAAAAACTGGTGGGCATTCTCACCAACCGGGATATCCGTTTTGAAACCCAGAAGACCAAAAAACTGTCCACGCTGATGACCAAAGATAAACTGGTCACCATCAAGGAAGGTATTTCCCTCGATCAATCCAAAAAACTGCTTCACGATCACCGTATCGAAAAGCTGCCGATCGTTGATGGCAAAGGCAATTTGAAAGGTTTGCTCACCCTCAAGGATATTTTGAAATCGACCGAGTACCCGAATTCTGCCAAGGACGATAAAGGCCGACTGCTGGTAGGCGCGGCGCTGGGTGTTTCTTCCGGTTATATGGACCACATCGGGGATATGGTTGAGGTGGGGCTGGACGTTCTGGTAATCGACAGCGCCCACGGCCATTCGGAAAAAGTACTGAAAACCATCAAAGAAATTAAAAAGGCGTTCCCGAAACTGCAACTGATCGGCGGCAATGTCGCCACCGCTGAGGGGACCACCGCCCTGATCAAAGCCGGGGCCGACGCGGTGAAAGTCGGTATCGGTCCGGGATCGATCTGCACCACGCGGGTGGTCTCCGGTGTGGGTGTTCCACAGATCACGGCTGTAAAAAAATGCGTCGCGGCCGCGGAAGCCAAGGGCATCCCCATCATTTCAGACGGCGGTATTCGTCATTCGGGAGATATCACCAAGGCCATCGCCGCCGGAGCGTCGAGCGTGATGATCGGTTCTCTATTCGCTGGAACCGAGGAAAGTCCGGGAGAAAAAATTCTGTATCAGGGCCGAAGCTATAAAGAGTATCGCGGCATGGGCTCGATCGGGGCCATGTCCGACGGCAGTAGCGACCGTTATTTTCAGGAACGGGGCCTGAACGAAAGCAAACTGGTTCCCGAAGGCGTCGAGGCACGCATTCCTTACCGGGGATCGGTGGAGTTCACCGTGCACCAGCTGTTGGGAGGACTGCGGGCCGGCATGGGTTATTGCGGATGCGAAAATATTCAGGAACTGCGTACCAAGGCTCAGTTCATCAAAATTACACCGTCCGGCCTGAGAGAAAGCCACGTGCATGACGTGATCGTGACCAAGGAAGCTCCTAATTACAATATCGAATAACTGCCGGGCGCAGGGCCAATTTCGCTGAAACGTTCAGGCGTCTGCAAGGTAATCATCGCCATGTCATCCTGAACGAGATGAAGGATCTCTTTTTTTATTTTCTTCTCGTCCTCAAACAAACCTGCAGAATTGCTTTAATTTAACAGAAAAATAATTTTCCTATGACCACCACGAACGATATCCACGAGCAAAAAGTCCTGATCCTTGATTTCGGATCGCAGTATACGCAGAACATCGCCCGCAAAGTGCGCGAATGCGAGGTGTACTGCGAAATCCATCCCTGCACGGTCGATTTCCAGACGATTGAGGCTTTCGGACCTAAAGGCATCATCCTGTCCGGCGGACCCGCCAGCGTGATGGAAGACGATTCGCCGCTGGTCGACCCTAAAATCTTCCAATTGGGGGTACCGGTACTGGGAATCTGCTACGGAATGCAGTTGATCACACACCTTTTGGAAGGAGAAGTCAATCCGGCTAAGGAACGCGAATTCGGCCGCGCCGAGTTAATGGTGAAAACATTCTCCCATCTCTTCAAGGACGTGCACAGTAAATCGGTGGTGTGGATGAGCCATGGCGACCGCATTGCGAAACTTCCGAAAGGATTCAAGACCACCGCGTTCACTGACAACTCCCCGGTTGCGGCAATGGAAAACTCCATTGATAAAATTTACGGCCTGCAGTTTCATCCGGAAGTGGTTCACACGCAGGAAGGAATCAAAATCATCCGGAATTTCCTGTTCAATATCTGCAAATGCAAACCGCTGTGGAAGGTGGAGTCGTTCGCCGACTACGCGATTAAAAATATCCAGGATCAGGTAGGAAACGGAAAGGTCCTGCTGGGGCTGAGCGGCGGGGTCGATTCCTCCGTCGTCGCCGTGCTTCTGCACAAGGCCATCGGCGACCGGCTGATCTGTATCTTCATCGACAACGGTTTATTGCGCTTCGGGGAACGCCTGAAAGTTGAAGAAACATTTCGCGAACACTTTCAGATGAACTTGAAAGTCGTCGACGCGTCAGAGCGATTCCTGGATAAACTGAAGGGCGTGACCGATCCCGAACAGAAACGCAAAATCATCGGCAATACATTTATCCACGTGTTCGAGGAGGAAGCGAAAAAGGCGGGCGACTTCAAGTTCCTCGCGCAGGGCACCCTGTACCCGGATGTGATCGAGTCGGTTTCCTTCAAAGGACCCTCGGCGGTGATCAAATCCCATCACAACGTCGGTGGTCTGCCGGAAGATATGAAAATGGAACTGGTGGAACCGCTCCGCGAATTGTTCAAGGACGAGGTACGCGCTCTGGGACGCGAAATGGGAATGCCCGACGAGATCATTTCTCGCCAACCGTTTCCCGGACCGGGACTGGCCATCCGCATCATCGACGACGTGACGCCGGAACGGATCATCATAGTGCAGGAGGCGGATAAAATTATTCTGGAAGAAATCAAGGCGGCGGGACTGTACAAGAAAATCTGGCAGTCGTTCGGAGTGCTCCTGCCGGTTAAAACCGTAGGCGTGATGGGTGACGCCCGCACGTATGAAAACGTTGTCGCCCTACGCGCAGTGACCAGCACCGACGGCATGACCGCCGACTGGGTGCCCCTGCCCTACGACCTGCTGGGTAGAATTTCCAACCGCATCATCAACGAAGTCAAAGGCGTCAACCGCGTCGTCTACGACATCAGCTCCAAACCCCCCGGCACCATCGAGTGGGAATAGACAAATCACCCCAAAGTATTAGAAACCGTCTTTCCATATTTAAAATTAAAATCATTAAGATATCATCCAATTGATCGCCCCTCTACCAAAGGGTTTATCAGACTGTTTTGATAGGGACTTGATCCCCCCTTCCGAATATTGGTAAGCTTTCTATTATGATTCTTAATCGGATAGTTTACATTTCCATACTGTTGTACCTGTTCCTTCCAATAAACGCCGCCGCTTCGATGGTGATGATTCCGGAGGGACCGTTCACCATGGGAAAGGGAAGTAAGCCGCCCCACGGTCCCGAACGGCGCTTGTTTCTCAAACCTTTCCTGATCGACCAGAACGAAGTCACCAACGAGGAATTTCAACAGCAGTTTCCCAATCATCGATTCCGCAAAGGCGCGGCTCGCCATCCGGTGACGAAAGTCACCTGGCACCAGGCCAGTGAGTACTGCGCAAAAATCGGAGGCCGCCTGCCCACGGATCCGGAATGGGAAAAAGCGGCGCGGGGTGAAAACGGCTTTAACTATCCATGGGGCGACTACAAGCCGAGAAAACGGCCGCACCCGTTTTACTCCGGTGTGGTTAAAAAAAATTCAGGCTCGAATAAGCAGGATGTGTCATCCTACGGCATCCACGATATGGCAGGATCGGTCTGGGAATGGACCGGCGACGCCCAGGGCGAAAGCAAAATCATTCGCGGCGGTTTGTGGAACCTGCACCTCGATTTCGACTACAGCAAGGCTTACGAAAAGACCGCGATCCCGCCGGGGGAACGGCTCAGCTTTCTGGGATTCCGATGCGTACGTTCTTTGGAATAAGCAGACGATCATTTCTGGTCCGCGTACTCACTTTCTGCGCGGCCTTCGTACAAGGCTGGTGGACGCGGCCGGGCGCGGCGCGGGCGGAGGCGGATTATTTCACGGGCACCGACTTCGTCGGTAAAACCCGCGCTGGACCTTTCAAACAGTTCTACATCAATTACTGGAAACCGCTCCGACGCATCAAGGCCGAGGACTGGTCGCTGGCTGTCGGCGGCCTGTGCGAGAATTCCCAAACCTTCACACTCGATCAATTGAAACACCTGCCCACGCGCACGCAAATCTCGCGTCTGAAATGCGTCGAGTGCTGGTCGGCTAAAGCCGAGTGGACTGGCTTTCATTTCTCCGAGTTGATGAAACTCTGCCCGCCCAAACCGGAAGTCACCGGCGTGGTGTTTCACTGCGGTGACGTTTATACCGAGCATCTGTCACTGGAAGACCTGAACCATCCCCGCACCCTGTTGGTCACTGAAATGGATGGCGCACCCTTGTCCGATGAGCATGGCTTCCCCCTGCGCGTGATCGTGCCGTTCAAATATGGCTACAAAAATCCCAAGGCGATTATAAAGATCGAATACGTGAGCGAATCACAATACGGCACCTGGAGCAAAATCGGCCCGTACTCGCCCGACGGCACCATCCTCCCCGGCACCGACCATCCTCTAGATTTCAGTAAAACTCCCCGCCGCATCCCCGGCGCCGAAATCACCGACTATTGAATCATCATATTCCTGCGGTGTAAGGTATCGAGAGCAAGTGCGACCAATCTCTGCTATGGTTGATTAAAAAATTATAAAGGTTAATCTATTCGTATGGCAAAGAAGGATTACAACATCATTGCAATCGGCGGGGGATCAGCGGGACTGGTCTCGGCGTATATCGGTTCGGTCGTCAAAGCCAGGGTCGCACTGATCGAAAAACACAAGATGGGCGGCGACTGTCTGAACACCGGTTGCGTGCCCAGCAAAGCGCTGATCCGCACCGGGAAAATCCTCTCTTACATCAAACGCTCGCAGGATTTCGGCCTGAAATCGGCACAGGTGGATTTTCAGTTCGGCGATGTGATGGAGCGCGTGCAGAACGTCATCAAAAAAGTGGAGCCCCACGACAGCATTGAACGATACACCCAACTCGGTGTCGATTGTTATACCGGGTCGGCAAAGATTCTCTCGCCTCACGAGGTGGAAGTGAACGGCAAAACGCTGACTACGAAGAACATCATCATCGCCACCGGCGCGCGCCCGGCAATACCACCGATTCCCGGCCTCGATCAGGTGGACTACCTGACCACGGACACGATCTGGAACCTGCGCGAACTGCCAGAGAGGCTGGTCGTGATGGGCGGCGGTCCTATCGGATGCGAACTGGCGCAATGTTTCGCGCGGCTGGGAAGCGAAGTGACCGTAGTCGAAATGCTGCCGGATATTTTAATTCGCGAAGACGAAGAAGCCAGCCGCCTGGTGCGCCAGAAATTCATCGCCGAAGGGATTGACGTTCGTATCCAATCCACCTGCAAGGAAGTGGTGGTGCAGGACGGCAAAAATTACATGCTGGTGGAAAAAGACGGGGGCACCGACTGGGTGGAATTCGATCAACTGCTGGTTGCGGTGGGCCGCGCCGCCAATGCCAAGGGGTTCGGGCTGGAAAACATCGGCGTGAAGCTGGGACCGCGCGGTACGGTGGAAGTCGATCAATACCTGCGCACCACCACACATAAGAACATTTACGCCTGCGGCGACGTGGCGGGTCCTTATCAATTCACCCACACCGCCGCGCACCAGGCCTGGTACTGTGCGGTCAACGCGCTGTTCAGCCCGTTCAAGAAATTCAAAGTAGATTACCGCGTCATCCCCTGGGCGACGTTCACCGATCCGGAAGTCGCGCGGGTCGGCCTCAACGAAAAAGAGGCAAAGGAGCAGGGTATCCCATACGACGTGGCGACTTATGGTATCGACGACCTCGACCGCGCCATCGCCGACAGCGAGGACAAGGGCTATGTGAAGGTATTGACCCCACCCGGCAAGGACAAGATTCTGGGCGTCACCATAGTCGGCTACCACGCGGGAGACTTGATCGCTGAATACGTCCTGGCCATGAAACACGGACTCGGCCTGAACCAGATATTGGGCACGATCCACATTTATCCCACCATGGCGGAGGCCAACAAATACGCCGCCGGCATCTGGAAGAAAAATCATGCCCCGGCAGGCCTGCTGAATTTCATCCAGAAATTTCACGCCTGGCGGCGCTGAGGCACCCTCCCCTGAAATAACGGTCGACCAACCGCAACGCGCTCCCGAAGGAGGAAGCAGGACCCCCTGGAATTCGCCAAACCTGACAATATTTCATTGAGGTTTTAAAAATAAATCAAAAAAGTTATCCACAGCCGTGGATAACGATATCGGCTAACCGATCATTTCCCGAGAATTTAAAATATAATGGGATATAGGCACTTTGTTACAAAATCTTCACGCAACTTCAACATTTTTTCCACATCTTCATGAGAAGATAGGGGGGCCTTGGGACACCTTTTAAGCTTGAAGTTCCAGCGAATATTTGGGATCATCCGTTGACAAAAACTGTGGATGTAATTTTTAAGCATAGCTGTCACCATATAGTTTCAGGAGAAAACATGAATAATTATTATGTGACTGCATTTATTGAAGACCATGGTCAGCGCCGCCCCTTCAGCTTGAGAATTGAAGGTCCCTTTGAAACCGCGGAGAGTAATGAGTTTTATTGCCGCATCGAATCCCCGGAATTGCTGGGCAAAGAATTTAATGTGTATGGGGAGAACGGAAGCCAGACCAAAGAGCTGGCGCTCAAGTTCGTGGAAATCTGCCTTCAGGGTAAAAAGGTTTATAATGCCGAAGGAAATACTCTTGAGTTGGAACCCTGGGCGGCTTAGTAAACCCGAAAACCTGACTTCCCCCCCCCTGGTTTGCAGTAGGACAATCCTTTTCAAACCCCAAACCTCTAATATCGCTTCTAAAAACCGCTCATTTCATCGGCTTTGGGTTGGATTCGCAAAACAAAACCACCCTGTTTTTTCAAATCCGGTTGTGGGCTGATTTAAGCAAACTATATCTCGATATACAGGCCTTCGTCCTTGACGGTGACGCGGTAGATGGGGGTACTCATGGAGCGGTCGAATTTATACAGACCGGTTTTGATGTGCCAGGCGTGCTGTTCGCGGGAGCACTGAACGTACATTCCGTTGACTTTCCCCTTTCCCAGGCTGGATTCGCATTTTTTGCACTGGTCGGTGATGGCCCAATAGCGCTCCTTGGCGAAAAACACCCCAAGCGCGTAACGGATTTCGGTAAACGGGTGGTCGAACTCCACCCTTTTGGCCTCCCCTTCTACCGGGGCATCGGCCAGATCTAATATACGGACTTCAGACATCTCAGTTTCCAGGAATTCATTCTTTGGGGAGGTAGGGACCGTAATGGTCGCGGTAGTACTTTTCCAGATCCCACCGGAACCGTCCCTTTAAATGAGGCAGTTCTTTAGCCACCTCGTGGTCAAATTTCACATAATCCTCGGTCAGTTTCTGCACTTCATCCTCGCGCTTGATATTGGGGTCGAGATAAGACTCCCCCATAGCGGAAGTGCCCACAATCAAATCCCTCCCTCGCTTGATCCAGCGGGCCAAAAGCATTTGCTCTTCTTCGGTTCCCGGTTCGATAACGGCCATACTTCTCTTTTCCTCTGTGCTACAGGGTTATTGTATAAGTATGCCATTTAAAATCATTTTTCCTCTGGGGTCAAGGGGTCACCCACAAATTCCGGATCTTTGAGGGAATTATGATCCTCCGAGGTTGCATTTGGCCATTGAACTGGGTAGCATATGGTCCATTCTGAACTACATAAATTCGTTATTTTGAATCTTTATTTTTATAGAAGGATGACCGATGACTACCGAGTCGACAACACCCCAAAGCGCTGAGGGCTGGTTCCAAAAAGGGCTGACGCTGGGCCGTGCGGGGGATAATCAAGGCGCTATTGAAGCGTACGAGCAATCTGTGAGTCTGGATCCCGATCACTTCCGGGCGTGGTTCAATCTGGGAAGCCGTTACGGCAAACTTCTGCAAAACGCCAAGGCCCTGCCCTGCTTTAAGAAGGCGGTGGAACTGAAACCCGACGACGTGATGGCCCATTACAGCCTGGGCTTGATCTGCAACCTGCTGAATATGATCGAGGACTCGGTCAGGCATTACCAGGAGGCGATCCGGCTCAACCCGAATTTTGCCAGGGCGCACAGCAATCTGGCAACGGTGCATTATTCCGTTAAACAGGGCAAAGAAGCCATTCACCATCTGCGCATCGCCAAGAAATTATTTGAAGAGCAGGGCGAACTACACATGGTGGAAACCGCCAACAGCCTGCTGGATGAATGCTACACGGAGTTCAAACTGTCGCCGGAAGATTTCGAATAACTCCCGTGACGGGGAGGGGAAACTGGCTGAACGTTCATGACAAAAGGACATTGCTGGGTGCAATTCAAACTTTTGAACTTACCCGCGGCGGTTCGCCACCCGGATCTTAACCAACCCTCACCCGAATCTGTTTCATGAACTACGATGTCATCGTCATCGGCGGCGGCTCCGGTGGTTACGCCGCGGCGGACACCGCGCAATCGGCCGGAGCCCGAGTGGCCATCGTCGACCCGGGTCCGCTGGGCGGCCTGTGCATCCTGCGCGGATGCATGCCCACTAAAACCATCCTGCGCTCGTCCGATATCATGGCGCTCATGCAACGCGCCGGGGAGTTCGGCCTGGCCGCATCGGACCTGAAGGCCGACCTTTCAGCCATCATTGACCGAAAAAACAGACTCATCCGCGAGTTCGCCGATTACCGCATCGGCCAACTCAAAAATCCGCGCTTCACCCTGATTCAAGACAAAGCCGCTTTTGTGTCGCCGACCGAAATCGAAGTGTCCGGCCAACGACTGTCCGCCAAGTCCTTCATCATTGCTACCGGCTCGGTGATCGATCAGATTCCCATTCCCGGTCTGGCAAAATCCGGATACCTGACCAGCGACGACGTGCTCGAGCTGAAAGATCAGCCGGAATCGATGATCGTGCTGGGTGCGGGACCGGTGGCTGTGGAGCTGGCGCAGTTTTACCAGCGTATCGGCACACAGGTGACGCTTATCCAGCGGAGCCCGCACATCCTGTCGTTCACCGATGAAGACCTCGCTCGCCCGGTCGAAGACAGGTTGCGGGAAGAAGGCATGACCCTTTTCACCGGCACCCGATTGCAGGAGGTGTCCGCCGATGGGAAATCCAAAACTGTGCGGTTCCAGCATGAAGGAAAAGAAAAAACCGTTTCCGCGCAAAGTTTGTTCGATGCACTGGGGCGACGTCCCAACACCGACGGGCTGAACCTCGACGCGGCGGGGGTGAAGATGGGCGAATGGGGCATCGGCGTCGATTGCTCGATGCGCACCAGCCAGCCGCACATCTATGCAGTAGGCGACGTCAACGGCCTGCACGAGGTGGTGCATATCGCCATCCAGCAGGGAGAAATCGCCGGCTGGAACGCCACTCATCCGGATCAAACAGCACGGGAAGTCGATGAGCGCCTCACGGCCAACGTGGTGTTCACCGATCCGCAGGTGGCCAGCGTCGGCCTCACCGAAAAAGATTGTCGTAAGAAAAAAATTGAGTACCTTGCCGCGTCGTATCCGTTCGATGACCACGGGAAATCGTTATGCCTGGGGGAGACCCACGGCCACGTGAAACTGCTGTGCGATCCTACGAGCGGAGAAATCATCGGCGGCCATATCACCGGTCCCGAAGCCGGCGAGCTGATTCACCAACTGATCGCCATCATGTACTACAAAGGCACCGTGCGCGACCTGCTCACCATGCCGCACTACCACCCCACCCTCTCCGAAATCCTCACCTACCCCGCCGAGGAATTAGCCCAAAAAATCATCCTCAAGTAATTCTCATTATTTCCAGAAGCACCCCTTTCAGGCAGGTAACTGTCCTGAATGGACTCATTTATCATTGACTCCCGATATAAAGATACTATAATTTCTCCAATCCGTATATTTACCAATCGGAATCTCAACAATTTTAGGTGTATTTGGAGAGCTCTCTGCTCTCCCGGTATCCGATTACCTGCAATTAATAGAGGGGGGATTATGAAATTTATAAAATTCATTGGGGCCACATTCCTGTGCTTACTTCTGACGGCGAGTACGGGGTTTGCTGACGAAGAGCTTGATAAAGCCAATCTAGAAATAACAAAGCTCATAGAAATATTGAATGGCCTGAAGGTCCACCCAGATTTTATAGGCGAATTTGACGATTCAGCAAATCAATTATTAAACACAGCTAGCCAAACCAGCACTAATATCCACGTCGCCTACGAATGGATAAAGTCTCTGGAAAATCTGCTCAAGGAAGTTAACCCTAATATTGCAGAAAATATAAAAACCCTAAAAGAAACCAATCTAGAAATAAAAAAGCTCGAAGCTGAATTAGAAAAGTTAAAAACCGATCCAAATATTAAGCAAAAATCAAAAGATCAAATTGATAGAGAGTTAACTCTATTACCGGAAAACAGGAAACCCGCTACCAACATAAATACTGCCCGTCAGAGGATCAGATCCTTGGAAAGCCTTCTCAAAAATGTCGCTCCAGACAGATCCTGCATTGAGGACCACCTGTTTCAGGCGGAAACGGAATGTCCTTTTTATATGCATTTTTACACTGCTTCGGAATTCATCGGCAGTAACGAATTTGCCGAGTCCTTTCTCCGGAGTGGAGTTCAGCTGAGGTCTACCCTATGGGAATGGGAGTGGTGGACCCAACATCGCTTTAATTTCATGGTGGACCTTGCTTTAACTTCCAGAGTGGTTCAAACGAATCAAGATCCCAACAACACTTCTATTTTCGAAACGAAGGGCGCCAAAGCTCTGGAAGGCCGCATGGGTTTTATGTTGGACCTGTTTAATCCAACATCGGAGTACACCGGATACCAAAAATATACTGCCACTAACACCATAGCGCTAATGGCGGATATCGGTTTTGATAGTGTTGAAGAATTACCCGCCGGTTCGGGAGCAACTATTGACGGTCCCTCCGACCTGTTCCAGCACCATTTTGCGGGGATTCGCGTTTACCACCGGGGCACAAACAGGTTTAATGGCGCCTACGCGGATATAGGCTGGGGCATCAGTGAAAACTTTGCGGAAAACGAATCCAAACGCTTCAAGGTGCGTGGATATCTGCCCATTTTGGTTTTTACCAAAACTCAATTCAAAATAGTAACCATGCTGGAAATCGACTCGGATTTCAAAGATACTCCCGATGAAACCAAACTAATCGTAGGCATGACTGTAGCTCCAGAACAATTTTTTGGATGGATAGGCGATTTTTTCTAAATTGAAGGATAACAAGAAACTGGATTAACCGTAGGCAAAATCAATCTACCGAGAGATTTTTCGGAGGATTAAAAAAATTAAACTCTGACCCCTGAAAAGAGAAACTGAAAAGCATCCGTTGATTTTATAAACAGGCGTAAAGTTAAATTGATTTCAAAGGGGGACCTGCTATGACTGAAACTAATAAGCCTAAACCGGATGAATTTATAAAATACAACCTCGATAATTCTAGCAACCCCGCTAACAAGGTAATTGAATGGGAATTGAAGAAAATCAATGAAATCGGTGGCAAGAAAAATAAAAACACCCAAGATTGTATCGGACTGGCTATTTCCGGTGGGGGAATTCGGTCGGCCACCTTTTCACTGGGAGTCCTTCAGGCCCTTGCCAAAAATGATTTTCTAAAACGTTTCGATTATCTATCCACCGTCTCCGGCGGCGGTTACCTGGGTTCTTCCCTTTCTTTTCTGTTAAAAGGTCCCCGAACATCGCCATCTCCTACTTCAGCCGCAACACCGAAAACCACAAACGGGGATGAAGACCAAAACCCTCCAGCTTCAAAGGAAAAACCCTCCAGCGGACATGATATTGAAAGCGGCAAACTGAACACTGCTAAAGACCATTTTCCTTTTGGTTACGAAGAACAACCCTTGGAGAAATCCCCTCGCAAAGCTGGTTTGTTGCGTTTTTTGAGGCAACACGGCAACTATTTGTTTCCCGGTCGCGGGCTGACATTTTTATCTTTTGTCGCGGCTTATCTCCGCGGCTTTGTTATGAATTTTGTGGTTTATTTTCCCTGGCTTACTCTGGCTCTCGTGACATTGTTTCTTCTGACTGAATCCTTCAAGGAAAGTATTAGTGACTTTCTTCCTGCTGGATTAACAACATGGTCTGGAATGTTTTTAGGAAGTGCGGGATTATCATTGGTCTTTATCATTTCTTGTATCGTGTACGCTGTGGGTACCTTTGTATGCGATGAGCAAAGCGCCGCTTATATTAACAGAACACAGTTTTCAAAAGGAATTCGCTATTTATTAATTCTAATATTGATATTGGGGATATTGGGCCTTATTGAAATCACCGATCACGGATTGAAAAATCTGGCCCAAGGCAAGGGCGATTTGTGGAAGCAGGTCACCGGTTTAGTTTCCGCCTTGGCAGGATTATTATCGGCATTGAAGGGCTTCTTGAAATCCGGAGAACAAAAATCAGGCGGCGGAGGCCTTTGGGTTATTTTTGGATCTATATTTCTATTATTCGGGCTTTTGCTCTTAAGTTATCAATATCATCTGCATTTGGAGTCTTACGAGTTTGAAATTTCCAAATTGATCCTATGTTCAGCATGGATGGTTTTTTTCATTCTGCTGACTTTTATATTCAGAATAAAAGTTTTTATTAAAACCCTGCTAACCCTACTAATTATTATCTCTACTACTTTATTCCTAAAACCTTACTGGGATCAATTTCACGTTATCCAAGCAAACTGGCCCTGGATTCTTTTTACTCTTTGGCTCGTGGCCAGCATTATATTGGGATGGGTTACGAATTTAAATTTCCTATCCGTCCACCGATACTACCGGGATCGGTTAATGGAAGCGTACATGCCCGACCTAAGCGAACTCTTCAAGGGAGGTTGGAATGAAAAATGGCTGGGTATGGAGGCCAACAATACGGCTATTAGCCATTTATGCCAATATCAACTCCCCTATCACCTTATCAATACCAACGTGGTCCTGGTGGATTCATGGATTCCTAAATTCAAAGGCCGGGGAGGTGATAATTTTATCTTGTCTCCCTATTACTGCGGAAGCAATGCTACCGGCTGGCGAAGTACCAAAACCTTCATGAATGATAAAATGACTTTACCCACAGCCATGGCCATTTCCGGAGCCGCATTGAATCCCAACACGGGTGTCGGAGGAAATGGGATGACTCGCAACCGCATGCTATCTATCGTTCTAAATTTATTGAACTTGCGCTTGGGGTATTGGGCTCCCAACTTGGATCCAAAGTTCAATGATAATCAAAAAATTTATCCTAATTTCCTCCGGCCTATATCGTTTTTCTTTAATCATGATGAGCGAAACAATCTCATCGAACTCTCCGATGGCGGACATTTTGAAAATCTGGCTCTTTACGAACTGTTTCGGAGGCGCCTGAAAACCATCTTCATCATCGATGCCGGAATGGATTCAACCTATACATTTGAGGACTTGGGGAATGCGCTGGAAAAAGCGCGGGTAGATTTTGGGATCACAGTCGAACTGAAAGACCTCGACAAACTGGTCCCTCCCAACAAAAAATCTAGTGCCCCGACCAACGCCTCTCCTCACGCCTCATCCGGTTTTGTGGTGGGAACCATCTCTTACCCTAAACTACCGGATAATCATCCCAACAACGCCTCAATTGAAACGGAAAAATTCCATGGGAATTTAATCTATATAAAGACCACTTATATGGAGGGCTTGCCCAAAGATGTGGTTGCTTATAAAAACCTGAACCCGTTGTTCCCAGACCAGCCTACTTCCGATCAATTCTTCGACGAAAAACAATTTGAAGCTTACCGAATGCTCGGTCATTTTATAGGGGATAAAATGGTTGAAGACCTTAAGAATAACCACAAGGATATTTACGATCTGTTTCGATAGATTGAATGGCAAATAACAAGCCCAAGACGATAACTCGTCTTGGGCTTGATTTGTTTTTACTTGTATCTGTTTTGAATGGGCGACTCGGGTCACACCATGTCTTTGAGAGCTTTGAGCGGCTGGACTTTGACCACCTTGCGGGCGGGCTTGGCTTTGAATACGGTTTCTTCGCCGGTAAACGGGTTGATGCCTTTGC
>Ga0224501_10000455_pt1 | contig 32608 bp, 38 predicted proteins | sample SF_Oct11_sed_USG_4_FD_169105 | JGI IMG/M metagenome (GOLD analysis project Ga0224501, IMG submission 169105) | Sediment microbial communities from San Francisco Bay, California, United States - SF_Oct11_sed_USGS_8_1 | ecosystem: Environmental > Aquatic > Marine > Sediment | place: USA... | reverse complement strand
GTTGATAAGGCGGGTATCATTCATGCCTCTGTTGGGAAGGCGAGTTTCTCGGTGGAAGATCTGGCTGAGAACTTCAAGGAATTTATGGGGGCTTTGGTTAAGATGAAGCCGTCCACTGCAAAAGGTGTTTATATTAAGGGTATTTCGCTGTCGACCACAATGGGGCCGGGTATCAAGGTGGCTTATTTGGTGAGCTAGCGGATATTGACTGGAAGAAGTATTAGAAATCGTTAGAAAGGATTGTGATTTTGCCTACACCAGCGAAACAGAAGACCATTGATGAATTGAACGATGTATTCTCGCGAGCCAAGTCATGCGTGTTAGCGCATTACCACGGTATTTCGGCAGAGAATATGGCGTCGCTTCGTGCTCATATGAGAGCGCGTGCGGTGGATTTCCGGGTGATAAAAAATGCCCTGGCTCAAAAGGCGGCGAAGAATACGCCGCTCGAAGTTTTGGAAAATGACTTCAAGGGTCCCGTTTCCATTTTGGTGAGCTTCGATGATGCTGTGGCGCCAGCGAAAGCGCTTTCCGATTTTGCCAAGTCGGGCGCCGCAAAAAGCCCCGAAGTGGTGACTGGAGTTGTCGAGGGCAAGCAAGTAAATGCGGCTCAATTGAAGGCTCTGGCGGATCTGCCTTCCAAGGAGGTTTTGATTTCCCAGATGCTGTCCGTTATGAACGGGCCTACCACCAATTTTGTGGGTGTATTCAGCTCCCTTCTGCGCAAACTGGTGGGAACGCTGGATGCGATCAAGGATAAAAAAGCCCAGGGTTGACCGGCTGCGGCGGTCCAGAGGCTTGAGAATAATTTTATAATCGTTTTGATATATTTCAGTTGAGAAAGGAGTTTCAAATGGCTGTTACTAAGGATGATGTCGTTTCCTTCATCGACAATATGTCGGTTTTGGAAATGTCCGAATTTGTAAAAGAATTGGAAGAGAAGTACGGGGTGACCGCCGCTGCGCCGACCATGATGGCCGTCGCGCCTGCTGGTGGGGATGCCGCCGCTGCTGAAGAAAAGACGGAGTTTGACGTTATTCTGACCGCTGCGGGTGACAAGAAGATTCAGGTGATCAAGGAAGTGCGTGGAATCACTAACCTGGGATTGAAAGACGCCAAAGATCTGGTTGAGGGTGCTCCGAAAGCAGTTAAGGAGGGGGTCAAAAAAGAAGAAGCTGAAGAGATCAAGCAAAAGATCGAAGCGGCTGGTGGGTCGGTCGAGATCAAGTAATCGATCTCGTTCGGATTTTTTTTGGCAGGCGTTTATTAATTCAACCCCAGGGAATCTAAAACCTTATGACAAAAACAACCACCGAACGAACGCAAGTCAATCCCACGCCCAGGTTGAATTTCTCGAAAATCCCAGCGGTTATTGAGATTCCCAACCTGATTGAGATCCAGGTTAAGTCGTTCGAGTATTTTCTGCAGGGCAAGGTGGCGCCCGACAAACGCAGCGTCCAGGGACTAGAGGATGTGTTCCGGGATGTTTTTCCGATTTCGGATCTGAATATCAATGCCCGGTTGGAGTATGTGGGCTATGAAGTGGGATCTTGGGAGTGCGGTTGCGGGGAATATAAAGAGCTTGGCGGCGAAGGTGTGGTTTGTGAAACTTGCGGCCAGGATGTTAATTACAAAGAAAAGTACAAGCTGAGCGAATGTCGGCAGAAAGGCCTGACGTACTCTGATCCTATTAAGATCATGGTGCGGATGGTGCTATTTGACCGCGAACGGATCGGTGTGTCCCCGCGTGTTCTCAAGGAACTTCCTGGAAAGTATATTGTCGAGGAAGTCAAGCATCCGCAGACCGGGAAGCTGTTTATTCCGTCTCGGACGTTGATCGACGAGAGGATTGTCGGGCTCCTGGAGCAGGAAAAAGTTCCAGAAGTTGTAATTAATTCCGTTCGGGAAGTGAAGGAGCAAAAAATATTTCTCGGAGAAATGCCGGTCATGAGCCCCACGGGGACTTTCATGATTAATGGCGTTGAGCGGGTCATCGTCAGTCAGATGCATCGATCTCCCGGAGCGTTTTTCTCTCACGATAAAGGCAAGTCGCATGTCAGCGGGAAGATTCTCTATTCCGCCCGCGTGATTCCCGACCGCGGATCCTGGTTGGATTTCGAGTTTGATATCAAGGATATCCTGCACGTCAAGATTGACCGTCGCCGTAAAATGCCCGCGACTATCCTGCTGAGTGCCTTCGGCATGAGCCAGGAGGAAATCCTTGCTGCGTTTTATCCGGTTGAGAAAATTTCGTGCACGCGAGAAGGTAAGTACTCCATGGGCGGAAAAGGCCTCATGGTCGGCATTAAAGTGCTGGAAGATGTGGTTGACCCCAAGTCGGATGAGGTGATTGTAAAATCCGGTAAAAAAGTAAGCCCGCCAAATATCAAGAAATTGGGACGAATGGCCAAGTCCCCGAAAGTGGAGATTGATCCGGAAACGCTGCTGGGTTGTATTCTCGCTAACGACCTGATTGATAAAGAAACCGGGGAAGTGATGGTGGAATCCAATACCCCGATCACTGCGGAGATTCTTGAGCAGATTGTTCAAAATAAGATTGCCGAATTCGGTATTTTGCATATTGATGAAGAGAGCCCGGATACGACCATTCGCGATACTTTGATTCTGGGTAAGATCAAAACCCAGGAGGATGCGATAAGGGAAATTTACAAGCGTTTGCGCCCGGGCGATCCCCCAACGGCAGAAATCGCAAAAACCCTGTTCGCCAACCTGTTCTTTAATCCGAAGCGGTACAACCTTTCGGTGGTCGGGCGAATCAAGTTGAACCAGAAGTTTGGGCTCGATATCCCCGAGGACAACCGGCTGTTGACCCTCGACGATGTGATTTCCGTAGTAAGGTATATCGTGAATCTTCGCAATGGTATCGGAGTGATCGATGATATCGATCATCTCGGTAATCGGCGGGTCCGTGCCGTGGGCGAGTCTCTGGAAAATCAATTCCGAGTCGGTTTGGTGCGGATGGAGCGCGCTATCATCGAGCGCATGTCGATTCAGGATCTTGAAGTATCCATGCCGCACGACCTGATTAACTCCAAGCCTGTAACCGCGGCGATCAAGGAATTTTACGGCAGCAGTCAGTTGTCGCAGTTTATGGATCAGACCAATCCTCTGTCGGAAGTGACTCATAAGAGGCGATTAAGCGCCTTGGGGCCCGGAGGGTTAACCCGCGAACGCGCCGGATTTGAGGTGCGGGACGTGCATCCCACTCACTATGGCCGAATTTGTCCGATTGAAACGCCGGAGGGACCCAATATCGGACTTATTGCCTCGCTCAGTACTTATGCGAGAGTCAATGATTACGGGTTTGTGGAAACTCCCTATCGGCAGGTGGCAGATGGGAAGGTCAGCGATCAGGTGGAATTCCATAACGCGATGGTGGAGGACGATTACATTATCGCCCAGGCGAATGCCGATCTGGATGCCAAAAATAAATTTGTAAAGGAAATCGTAGACGCCCGACAGGGTGGCGATTTCATTCTTTCGCCCCGAGAAAAGATCAACTTGATGGACGTTTCGCCCAAACAGTTGATCAGTGTGGCGGCTTCCCTGATTCCGTTCCTGGAAAACGACGACGCCAACCGGGCGCTGATGGGTTCAAATATGCAACGCCAGGCAGTTCCCTTGTTGCGGGCGGAAGCGCCCCTGGTAGGGACGGGGATGGAAGGTATCGTGGCGCGCGACTCTGGAGCGGTTATTGTCGCTGAAAGTGACGGGGAAGTTATCAGTGCCGACGCTTCTCGGATTGTGGTCCGCTCTTCGGAAAACGGGACCAAGCGGGGTATGGGGTCCAGGGTGGATATTTATACTCTGGCCAAATATCAGCGCTCCAACCAGAATACCTGTATTAATCAGCGGCCTCTGGTGGCAACTGGTGAGCAAATCAAAAAAGGCCAGGTGATTGCCGACGGGCCTTCGACCGAGAATGGCGAATTGGCTCTGGGGCGGAATATCCTGGTGGCCTTCATGCCCTGGGATGGCTATAACTTTGAAGACGCCATCGTGATCAGTGAAAAGGTCGTTAAAGAGGATATTTTCACCTCCGTTCATATCGAAGAGTTCGAAGTAGAAGCGCGGGATACCAAGCAAGGGAAAGAAGAGATCACCCGTGATATTTCCAATGTGGGTGAGGAAGCTCTTAAGAACCTGGACGACAGCGGGATTATTCGTATCGGCGCCAGTGTGAAGCCCAACGATATTCTGGTGGGTAAGATCACGCCGAAAGGGGAAACTCAGCTGAGCCCGGAAGAGAAGCTTTTGAAGGCCATCTTCGGTGAAAAGGCGGGAGATGTTCGCGATACGTCGCTCAGGGTGCCGCCGGGTATTCAGGGAATCGTGATCGACGTTAAAGTGTTTTCCCGAAAAGGAATCGATAAGGATTCCCGGTCCATCGCTATCGAGGAGGAGGAAATTGCCAGGATTGAAAAAGATTTCGGCGATGAGATCCAGATCGTGAAGAGCGAAACCGAGAAACGCCTGAAAGATATGTTGAGAGGTAAAGAGGTCACCAAGCCAGCGACGGTGGGCCGCAAAGAGCTCAAAAAAGGGACAATATTGGATGACGAGGTCATGGATAAGTTGGCCTCAAAGGATTTGGCAAAAATCTCGGTTAAAGAGATCGATCCTGTCGAAATGCAGGAGATTGAGGACAGCAGTAAGGATCAAATCCACATCCTGAAGACCCTGATGAATGAAAAGATCGCCAAGTTGAAAAAAGGTGATGATCTGGCTCCGGGAGTGATCAAGCTGGTCAGAGTCTTCGTTGCCATGAAGCGCAAGCTTCAGGTGGGCGATAAAATGGCCGGACGTCACGGAAACAAGGGTGTGGTATCCAATATCGTTCCCGAAGAGGATATGCCGTACCTTGAAGATGGGACTCCCTGCGAGCTGATTCTGAACCCGCTGGGCGTACCATCCCGAATGAACGTGGGGCAGATTTTTGAAACCAATCTGGGTATGGCCGCCAAAGCGACCAATCAGAAAATGGCGACGCCGGTGTTCGATGGTGCCAATGAGGAAGATGTTCGTCGATTGTTGATAGAGGGCGGTTGTTCCTCCTCGGGCGAAATGACCTTATTCGACGGTCGGACGGGCCAGGCCTTCCATCAGAAGGTGATGGTGGGCTACATTTATATGCTCAAATTGCATCATCTGGTCGATGATAAAATTCATGCGCGTTCAACCGGGCCATATTCCCTTGTCACCCAACAGCCGTTGGGAGGTAAGGCTCAATTTGGAGGCCAGCGCTTGGGAGAAATGGAAGTGTGGGCTTTGGAAGCTTACGGCGCCGCTTACACTCTCCAGGAAATGCTAACAGTTAAATCCGATGACGTCGAAGGCCGCAAGCGCATGTACGAAGCGATTGTTAAAGGCGATACTAATCTTAACGCCAATTTGCCGGAATCGTTCAACGTTCTGGTTAAGGAATTGCAGAGTCTGGCCATCGATGTGGAATTAATAGAAACCGCCAAATAGGTCATCGAACCTTTGGTGGACGGCTCAAGAAAGTGATGAGTCTGATTTCTATAAACTTTATTTTAGGAGACCACGCTTGTGGATAACCTGAGTTTCTTTGAAAAACCCAAAAACCCGATTGTGTTCGATGCCATGCGCATCCGCCTGGCCTCACCGGAAAAAATCCGGTCATGGTCTTATGGCGAGGTTAAAAAGCCTGAAACCATCAATTACCGGACTTTCAAGCCGGAACGGGACGGGTTATTCTGCGCAAAAATCTTTGGTCCCGTAAAAGATTGGGAATGTAATTGCGGTAAATACAAGCGCATGAAACACAAGGGCGTGATTTGTGAAAAGTGCGGAGTCGAGGTTATTCTTTCCAAAGTGCGCCGAGAGCGCCTGGGTCATATCGAGCTGGCCAGCCCGGTAGCGCACATCTGGTTTTTTAAGGGACTGCCCAGCCGTATCGGTCATATTCTCGATCTCAGCCTAAAAGAGCTGGAGCGCATAATTTATTTTGAAAATTATGTGGTCATTGATCCCGGAGAATCTGATTTCAAAGAAGGTCAGTTGCTGACTGAAGCCGAATACCGGGAAGCGGAAATCGAGTTTCCGCACGGGTTGAAGACCATGGTGGGCTCCGAGGCAGTGATGGAGTTGTTGAAGAATCTGGACCTCGATGCCACCGCCGCCAAACTGCAGGAAGATCTGTTAAATACTTCTTCCGTTTTGAACAAGCGAAAATTTTCCAAGCGTTTGAAAATTGTAGAGGCGTTCCGTAAGTCCGGCAACAAGCCTGAATGGATGATTTTGCAGGTTGTGCCGGTTATCCCGCCAGAGTTGCGCCCACTGGTGCCTTTGGATGGCGGTCGGTTTGCCACCTCGGATTTGAACGACCTTTACCGGAGGGTGATCAACCGCAACAACCGGTTAAAGCGCCTGCAGGAATTGAAGGCGCCGCAGATCATCATCCGTAACGAAAAACGGATGTTGCAGGAAGCGGTTTCCGCATTGTTCGACAATGGTCGACGCGGACGGACCCTGCGCGGTACCAACAAGCGTCCCCTTAAATCCCTGAGTGATATGCTCAAGGGAAAACAAGGCCGGTTCCGTCAGAATCTGCTGGGGAAACGCGTTGATTATTCCGGACGTTCGGTTATCGTCGTCGGGCCGGAGTTGAAACTGCATCAGTGTGGTTTGCCCAAGAAAATGGCGCTGGAGCTGTTCAAGCCGTTTATCTTTAACCGGCTTGAGCAAAAAGGCTATGCTGCGACCATCAAGACCGCCAAGAAAATGGTGGAGCAGGAGCGCTCCGAAGTTTGGGAAGTGCTGGAAGAAGTGATTCAGAAGCATCCGGTTCTGCTGAACCGCGCACCGACCCTGCATCGCCTTGGTATTCAGGCCTTCGAGCCGATTTTGATTGAAGGTAAGGCGATCCGTGTTCATCCGCTGGTTTGTACCGCGTTCAATGCCGATTTCGACGGCGATCAAATGGCGGTTCATGTTCCCCTGTCGATGGAAGCGCAGGTCGAAGCCAAACTTCTTATGATGGCGCACAACAACGTGTTGTCGCCTGCCAACGGACGCCCCATTGCGGTGCCCAGTCAGGATATCGTCCTGGGTGGATACTACATGACCAAAATCCGCGGCGGCGCCCGTGGTGAGGGTAGGGTATTCTCCGGACCCCGGGAAGTGCGTATGGCATACGATCATGATGAATTGGATTTGCAGGCGCGTATCATGATCAAGTTGGAGAGTGGTCTGGAAGTGACCACCACCGGCCGAATTCTCCTTTACGAAGTTCTGCCGAAAGAATTGCCGTTTTCCCTGATAAATCAGGAAATGAATAAAAAGTCCCTGTCTGAATTGATCGGCACCTCGTTTAAAGTCGTGGGCCGGGAGAAAACTGTAGCGCTTTTGGATGCAGTCAAAGAACTGGGTTTCAAGTACGCTACCGAAGCCGGTCTTTCCATCTCCATTGATCATATGAGGATTCCGAAAGAAAAAGATCCTCTTGTTCAGAAAGCTGGCGATGAGGTGCTTAAAGTGTACAAACAGTATCGAGACGGGCTGATCACCAACGGCGAACGCTATAATAAGGTTATCGATATTTGGGCGCACGTTACGGAAAAGGTTTCCGAGGAAATGTTCCGGGAGCTGGAAAACGAAGACGAGCGTATCGTTAAGGGCCAGGACGACAAGGACTTCAACTCAATCTTCATCATGGCCGACTCCGGTGCGCGCGGAAGTTCTCAGCAGTTGCGTCAATTGGCTGGAATGCGCGGGTTGATGGCCAAGCCTTCGGGTGAAATTATTGAAACCCCAATCACTGCGAATTTTCGCGAAGGGTTGTCGGTGATTCAGTATTTTATTTCCACGCATGGTGCGCGGAAAGGTTTGGCGGATACAGCTCTTAAAACAGCGAACTCCGGTTACCTGACGCGGCGTCTGGTGGATGTGGCGCAGGATATCATCATTTTGGAAGAGGATTGCGGCACCCTGAAAGGGATCGATATATTTTCCCTCGTGGAAGCGGGCGAAATTATTCAACCCTTGTCAGAGCGCATTCTGGGCCGGACCGCGCTGGAAGATATTGTAGATCCGTTCACCAGTGACGTGTTGATCAAGGCTAACGAGATGATCGACGAGAATGCTGTGGAAATCATTGAAAACGCCGGTATTGAGCGGGTGCGGATACGGTCTAACCTGACGTGCGAATCGCATCAGGGGTTGTGCGTCAAATGTTATGGCCGAAACCTGGCCACCAACGAGTGGGCCGAAATTGGGGAGCCGGTGGGGGTTATCGCCGCGCAGTCCATTGGTGAACCGGGAACCCAGTTAACCATGCGGACCTTCCATATCGGTGGAACGGCAAGCCGGGTGGTGGAGCAAACCACGCTCAACACCAAAAAAGGCGGTATCGTTAAGTATTCAGGGCTTCGAACCATTAAGAATCAACGCGGTGAAATTATTGTTATGAACCGCAACGGACACTTGATTATTCAGGATGAGAATGGCCGGGAAAAGGAAAAATATTCCATCGTTTATGCCGCCAAGCTGAAAGTGGCGGATGGCCAGGAAATTCAGGAAAGCCAGACGCTGGTTGAGTGGGATCCTTACACCAATTCCATCCTGACCGAGGTCGCCGGAACCATTGCCTTTGGGGACGTGGTAGAAGGATTGACCATGAAGGAAGATTTCGATGAAATCACCGGATTGTCGTCCAAGGTAATCATCAGTCACCGGGACGAGAAAAGACAGCCGCGTATTTCGATTAAGGATGATCAGGGAGAAACGCTTCGCCGCTATATCCTGCCTGCGGGAGCCCACATCAATGTGAGCGAGGGCGATGTGATCAATGCCGGCGATGTTATCGTCAAGATTCCACGTGAAACCGCCAAGACCAAAGATATTACCGGCGGTCTGCCACGGGTTGCGGAGCTGTTTGAGGCAAGAAAGCCTCACGAGCAGGCTACTATTACCGAAATCGACGGAAAGGTGAAGTTCGGCGGATTCGTTAAGGGAATGCGCAAGGTAATCGTCGTCAATGACAACGGAGAAGAGAGAGAGTATCTGATTCCGCGCGGCAAGCACATCAATGTGCACGAAGGAGATGACGTCCTGGCCGGTGAACCGCTGATGGACGGCGCATCCAATCCGCACGATATTCTCCGTATTCTGGGTGAAAATGAACTGCAGAAATACCTTGTGAATGAGGTGCAGGAAGTATATCGATTGCAGGGCGTTTCCATTAACGACAAGCATATTGAAATCATCGTTCGGCAAATGCTCAGGCATCTGCAGGTGGAAGACCCCGGTGAAACCGATCTTCTGGTCGGCGAACAGGTCACCAAAAAGGTCTTCAATGTCAAAAATCAGGAAGCTATTAAAAATAAAGGAAAACCGGCTCAAGGCTCGCCCGTTCTATTGGGAATTACCAAATCATCCCTCAGCACGGAAAGCTTTATTTCTTCTGCATCCTTCCAGGAAACTACACGGGTGTTGACCGAGGTGGCTGTGAGTGGCAAGGAGGACCGGCTGGTTGGGCTTAAAGAAAATGTTATTATGGGACGTTTGATTCCCGCAGGTACCGGTTGCAAGGCTTATAGCGGCATCCGAATAGAAGAGCCGGAAATTGAAGAGGTAGTAGAAGAAAAAGCGGCTGAGGAAGAAACTGTCGTACCTGTGGAATAAAATAAAAAATTCCCCTTGACTCCAGCGCGAAGAGTGCTAAAATTCAAAACTTTCCGTCTGCTTGGAAGACAACTAAAAACGCCAACAAAATCAATGTGTTTTGTAGGTTTGGGTTCCCGTATTATGGTGGGAAGCCCTTGAGTAGAGAGGTTTATTTTGCCGACTATCAATCAGTTAGTTAAATCGGGCCGTAAAAGCCCGGAAGTAAAGACAGCCAGTCCGGCGTTGAAGCGCTGCCCTCAAAAAAGAGGGGTTTGTGTTAGGGTGTATACGTCCACTCCCAAAAAACCGAATTCGGCCTTGAGAAAAGTTGCCCGGGTCCGGTTGACCAATGGTATGGAAGTGACGACCTACATCCCCGGAGTGGGTCATAACCTTCAGGAGCATTCGATTGTTTTAATTCGCGGCGGCCGGGTCAAGGATCTTCCTGGTGTCCGTTATCATGTGGTGCGGGGGAGTCTGGATACTTTGGGCGTAGATAAGCGCATGCAATCCCGATCAAAATACGGGGCTAAAAAGCCGAAAAAAGGATAATGAGGAAGTAGTAATTTATGGCACGAAGACGAGAAGCGGATAAGAGACAAATTTTACCGGATCCCAAGTTCAACGATATCCTGGTAGCCCGATTTATCAATAGCTTGTTGAAGCAAGGTAAGAAGAGTCTTGCGGAACGGGTTCTTTATACGGCGCTGGATAATATCGAGGATAAGATTAAGGGTGAGAAAGCGTTGGATGTCTTTAAGAAGGCAATCGAAAACGCGGCTCCCGTTCTGGAGGTTCGGTCGCGTCGTGTGGGGGGCGCTACGTATCAGGTTCCTGTGGAAGTCAGTCGGAACCGCCGGATGGCCTTGAGTATTCGCTGGGTGATCAGCCATGCTAAGTCGCGAGCGGGTCGGTCGATGGCTGATAGATTAACTGGAGAGTTGCTTGACGCCTACAATAATACGGGTGGAGCAATTCGTAAAAAAGAAGACGTGCACCGCATGGCCGAGGCCAATAAAGCGTTTGCGCATTATCGCTGGTAATTTTTGGTCTAAGGATTTATGAGTAAGAAAGTAAAGTTGGAACTAATTAGGAATATTGGGATTATCGCTCACATTGATGCCGGTAAAACCACCACGACCGAGCGGATCCTGTATTACACAGGGAAAAGCCACAAGATCGGTGAGGTTCATGACGGCAACGCCACCATGGACTGGATGGAGCAGGAGCAGGAGCGCGGAATCACGATTACTTCCGCCGCGACCACCTGTTTCTGGAAAGATCATCAGATCAATATCATTGATACGCCGGGCCATGTCGACTTTACGGCAGAGGTTGAGCGTTCGCTGCGGGTTTTGGATGGTGCGGTGGGTGTGTTCTGTGCGGTCGGTGGGGTAGAGCCGCAATCCGAAACGGTTTGGCGGCAGGCTACGAAGTATCATGTCCCGCGTATTGGGTTCGTTAATAAGATGGATCGTTCAGGCGCCAACTTTCTGGGTTGTATAAAGCAGATGGCGGAGCGTCTGCAGGCCAGGCCGGTTCCCTTGCAATTGCCGATCGGAGCTGAGAGTGATTTTATTGGCTTGGTGGACCTGGTGACCATGAAGGCTTACGTGTATCCGGAAGAAGATAATCCCAAGGGAGAGATTTTCAAGGAAGCGCCGATGCCGGAGGATATGGAAGATGTGGTTGCGGAGTATCGGGAAAAGTTGATGGAGGCTGTTTCCGATGTGGATGAGTCCATTATGGAAAGATACCTCGGTGGAGAGGAAGTTTCGGTCGCCGAGATCAAGGCTGCTATCCGTAAGGGGGCGCTTGATCTGAAATTTACACCGATTTTATGTGGAGCTTCATTTAAAAACAAAGGCGTTCAGCAGCTTTTGGATGCGGTTCCGGATTATTTGCCGTCACCGTTGGATGTTCCTGCTATCAAGGGAGTGAATCCTAATACGCAGGAAGAAGTGTTACGCAAGGCCGATTCCTCGGAGCCGGTTTCCGCTCTGGCGTTTAAGATTATGACGGATCCTTTTGTGGGTCAGTTGGCTTATTTCCGCGTGTATTCCGGAGAAGTGACCAGCGGGTCTTATATCTATAACTCCACAAAAAATGTGCGCGAGCGCGTTGGGCGATTGCTTCGCATGCATTCCAACAAGCGTGAAGAGATAAAGTCCGTCAGCGCGGGAGATATTGCCGCGGCTATCGGCTTTAAGAAGACTTTTACCGGGGATACGCTTTGCCCGGAAGATAAGCCGGTTCTGCTGGAGTCAATCACCTTTCCTCAGCCGGTAATTTCGGTGGCTATTGAGCCGAAATCCAAGCCGGAGCAGGATAAGCTTTCTGATTGTCTCATAAAGCTTCAGCAGGAAGATCCTACATTTGAAGTCAAGGTCGACCCTGAAACCAACCAGACCGTTATCTCCGGTATGGGTGAATTGCATCTGGAGATCCTGGTGGATCGGATGCGGCGAGAGTTTTCGCTGGACGTTAATGTGTCCAAGCCGCAGGTGGCATTCCGTGAAACAATTACCAAGGGGCTGGAGCACAGCTATAAGTATGTTAAGCAGTCCGGTGGGCGCGGTCAGTACGGGCATGTGGTGATTCATGTCGAGCCTCGTGAGGCTGGAGCCGGTTTTGAGTTTGTTAATAAGATCGTGGGTGGGTCTATTCCAAAAGAATATATATCATCGGTTCAAAAAGGTATCGAAGAAGCCATGGATCGTGGTATTCTATGTGGCTTCTCGGTAGTCGACGTCCAGGTGACATTGTTAGATGGGTCATATCATGAGGTGGATTCCTCGGAGATGGCGTTTAAAATCTGTGCGTCCATCGCATTTCAGGAGGCCTGCCGCAAAGCCAAGCCGGTTCTGCTGGAGCCGATTATGGATGTGGAAGTGGTCACCCCCGAAGATTTTATGGGGGATGTCATAGGGAATCTGAGTTCAAAGCGCGGAAAAATTAAGGAATTGACAGACCGTGCGGGCGCCAAGGTTATTCGCTCGGAAGTCCCTCTGGCTGGCATGTTCGGGTATTCAACGGACTTGCGGTCGGCCACTCAGGGTCGGGCCAATTACAGTATGGAGTTTTCGAAGTACGATGTTGTTCCTAATAATATTGCTGAGGAACTGATTGCAAAATTCAAAGGAACCTCTAGTGAGGTTCCGGCTTAAATCGAAAGTATAAACCTAATTATAAACAAAATAAGATTGGACAAAAAACGGAGTGAACTGGTATGGCTAAAGAAAAATTCGTGAGAGATAAACCGCATGTCAATATTGGAACCATTGGGCACGTAGACCATGGGAAAACTACACTCACAGCGGCCATCACCGAAGTTTTATCCAAAAAGGGATTCGCTGAGAGTATTGCTTTCGACCAGATCGATAAGGCGCCGGAAGAAAAAGAGCGCGGTATCACCATCGCTATCGCGCACGTTGAATATCAGACCGAAAACAGGCATTACGCGCACGTTGACTGCCCCGGCCACGCCGATTATGTAAAAAACATGATCACCGGTGCGGCGCAAATGGACGGAGCGATTCTGGTAATCAGCGCCTCCGACGGTCCTATGCCGCAGACGCGGGAGCATATTCTCCTGGCCCGTCAGGTGGGCGTTCCCCGGATCGTTGTGTTTATGAATAAATGCGACATGGTCGATGATGAAGAGCTCCTCGACCTGGTTGAGCTGGAAGTGCGCGAGCTGTTGAGCAAATACGAATTTCCCGGTGATGATATTCCTGTGGTCCGCGGAAGTGCGCTCCAGGCACTGGAAAATGCCGACGATGAAACCAAAAGCAAGTGTATCTTTGACTTGATGGCTGCGGTGGATGATTATATCCCTGTTCCCGAGCGCCCCGTCGATAAGCCTTTCCTGATGCCGATCGAAGATATCTTCAGCATCTCGGGTCGCGGTACGGTTGCTACCGGTCGTATTGAGACCGGCGTTATTAAAGTGGGTGAGGAAATTGAAATCGTCGGATTCCGTCCGACCACCAAGACCACCGTTACCGGCGTTGAAATGTTTCGTAAATTGCTGGACGACGGTCAGGCGGGTGATAACGTGGGTCTGCTTCTCCGGGGCACAAAGCGTGAAGATATCGAGCGTGGCCAGGTTCTGGCTAAGCCGGGATCGATTACTCCGCACAAAAAGTTTAAAGCCGAGGTTTATATCCTGACCAAGGACGAAGGTGGACGTCATACTCCATTCTTCAACGGCTACCGTCCTCAGTTCTATTTCCGGACCACGGACGTAACAGGCGTGGTGACTCTGCCCAGCGGAGTGGAAATGGTTATGCCTGGAGATAATGTCACCTTTGAGGTGGAATTGATTACCGAAGTGGCCATGGCGAAGGAATTGCGTTTCGCGATTCGTGAAGGTGGCCGCACCGTAGGCGCGGGTATCGTCAGTGAGATTACTGAATAATGAGCAGTCAGAAAATCAAGATTAAGCTGAAGGCGTACGACCATAAGCTCCTCGATTGGTCGGTTGGGGAAATCGTGGAAACCACCAAGCGCACCGGCGCACGGGTGGTGGGTCCCATTCCTCTGCCTACCGTCCGGAATAAGTGGACCGTACTGAGGTCTCCGCATGTGGATAAGAAATCCAGGGAGCAGTTCGAAATACGGACTCATAAACGGATTATGGAAATTCTGGAACCGACTCCACAAACCGTAGACGCGCTTATGAAGCTGGATTTATCCGGCGGCGTGGATATTGAAATCAAACTATAGCGAGCGAATAATGCAAGGTTTATTGGGAAAGAAGATGGGGATGACCCAGGTGTTTACCGAGGGTGGGGATTGTATCCCTGTTACCGTGATCCAGGTGGAAGGGTGTGTTCCTGTTCTCAAGCGGACCCGAAAAACAGACGGGTACGATGCGGTCGTCATGGCGTATGGAAAGCGTAAGGCCAAGCATACTAATAAGCCTATGCAGGGAGTCTATAGTCAGCTGAAGATCGATCCCGCCAGGTTGTTGGCCGAGTTCCGGAGTATGGAAGTCAGTGATGAGGATCTGGGGAAACCGCTTACCGTTGAAATGTTTAAAGAAGGCGAGCGGGTGAATGTGGTCGGGGTGTCGAAGGGCAAGGGTTTTGCCGGCGTAATGAAGCGTCATGGCTTTAAAGGGCATCCGGCTTCACGTGGTAATCACGAATCATTCCGTGGCGCCGGCTCCATAGGTATGGCGACTTATCCAGGGCACGTGTTCAAAGGTCATCCCATGCCAGGGCGTATGGGTGGGGATAGAGTTTACGCTAAAAATGTTCAGGTGGTCCGGGTGGATGCCGGGAACAATATGGTTTTCATTAAAGGATCGGTTCCTGGGGCGAACGGTGGTATAATCCGCATCCTCCAAAGACCCACGGCTAAGAAATAATAGGATTGAAAGACTCAATTATGTCAGATATGGATTTGATTAATTTGGATAAGCAGAAAGTAGGAACCGTTACTCTGTCTCCAGCGGTGTTCGATGTGAAAGTCCGCGAGCATCTGGTGAAAGAGTATGTTTCCCTGCAGCAGGCGGCAAGGCGTAGCGGTACGGCGTCTACCATCAGTAATCGTGGCGATGTTCGCGGCGGCGGCAAGAAGCCTTGGAGGCAAAAGGGCACGGGTCGGGCGCGTGCGGGAAGTTCGCGGTCTCCGGTTTGGCGTGGCGGTATGACTGTGTTTGGGCCCACACCCAGGGGGTTTGCGTTTAAATTGTCCAAGAAATCAAAAAAGCTGGCTCTTAAGTCCATTCTAACAGAGCGGGCGCGCAATAACGGTCTGCAGGTGGTGGAAGCGCTTACTCTGGCCGAGCCGAAAACCAAGGCTATGGTGGATCTTCTTAAAAAACTGGACCTGCCGGAAAAGACTCTGTTTATAGTAGCGGAAAAAGATAGAAATCTGGAGTTGGCGGTACGCAATCTGCCCCGGACGGATGTCCTCCCGGTGGAAGGGTTGAATGCTTTCGATCTTTTGCTTCATGAAGTGATCGTGTGTACCCCGGAATCCCTTAAGAAAATTGAGGAGCGTTTAAGCTGATGGTATTAGATCATTACAGGGTCCTGGAAAAGCCGCTAATCACGGAAAAAAGCACCATGATGCAAGAGCAGGGGAATCGGGTGATGTTCCAGGTGCATCGATCCGCCAATAAATTGCAGATTAAAGAAGCGGTGCAGAGAATCTTTAAGGTTACCGTGCTTGACGTGAATACGATTAATGTTAAACCCAAAAGCAAGCGGTTCGGCCGTCATATGGGTCAAACCAAAGCATGGAAGAAAGCTATCGTTTTATTGAAGGAAGGAGACCGCATCGACTTTTTTGAAGGTGCGTAATAATTATGGCCGTACGTAAACTTAACCCAACATCCGCCGGAGTCCGATTCAAAACCGTCTCCGATTTTGGAGAAGTCACCAAGAGTACTCCGGAAAAGAGTCTATTGGTTTCCATTTCCAGAAAAGGCGGGCGCAATAATAATGGACGCATCACAGCCAAGCGTCGTGGCGGTGGGCACCGTAAGTTGTACCGCGTGATTGATTTCCGGCGTAATAAAGACGGCATTCCAGCCAAGGTGGCCGGGATTGAATACGATCCCAACCGCTCAGCAAATATCGCCCTGCTGGTATACGCCGATGGAGAGAAGCGGTACATTATCGCTCCCCGGGAATTGAAAGATGGTGATCAGGTGATGTCCGGGTACGAGGCGGAAGTGCGGCCCGGAAACTGTCTCCCGTTGGAAAAAATTCCCGAAGGTACGTTGATTCACAATATTGAATTGCGGCCGGGGAAAGGCGCGCAGATCGCACGCAGTGCCGGGGCCTCCGTCCAGTTGATGGCGAAAGAGGGCCAGTATGCAAATATAAAATTAAGTTCCGGTGAAGTTCGGCTGGTGGAAGTCAAGTGTCGGGCGACCGTAGGAACCGTTGGGAATACGGATCATGAGAATGTATCCATCGGTAAGGCCGGGCGAACCCGCTGGTTGGGAAAACGTCCGCGAGTACGCGCGGTGGCGATGAATCCGGTGGATCATCCGATGGGTGGTGGCGAAGGCCGCTCCTCTGGCGGCAGACACCCCTGTAGTCCCTGGGGAACTCCTGCTAAAGGTTATAAAACCCGAAAGAAAAAGAAAACATCGAGTAAGTTCATTCTGAGCCGTAAGAAAAAGAAACGATAAGTAGCTGGAATAACCTGTATCGAGAAAAAGGAAATAGTTGAATGGCGCGATCGCTGAAAAAAGGACCATTTATTGATGCTTCTCTGGAAAGCAAAATAGATGAGTTGAACCGTAAAAATGACAAAAAAATTGTGAAGACCTGGTCTCGCCGTTCGACCATCACGCCTGATTTTGTCGGTCATACTCTGGGAGTGCATAACGGAAAGAAGTTTATCCCGGTATTTGTGACTGAGAATATGGTGGGTCATAAGCTGGGTGAATTTTCGCCGACGCGGACTTTCAGGGCGCATAGTGGGAAAACCAAAAAAGCCGCACCGGGTAAATAATTAATGGAGTCAATAGGTAATCATGGATGTTAAAGCGCGATTAAGACATACCCGGATTGGACCCCGGAAAGCCAGGTTGGTGGCCGATATGATCCGCGGCAAAAACGTGAATGAGGCAATGAATGTGCTCACCTTCACGCGTAAAAAGGCCGCCCGCGAAATTCAGCAACTGTTGAAATCCGCGCTTGCCAATGCCGAGGAAAATCACAAGGTAGTGGATGTTGACGATTTGGTCGTGAAGAATATTACGGTGGATGAAGGCGTCGCCTGGAAAAGACAAATGCCGCGTGCGCGAGGCACTGCTAATATGATCAAAAAGCGGACCAGTCATATCACCATCGTATTAAACGAAAAATAATATTCGGAGGAATTGTGGGACAAAAAGTACATCCATACGGATTTCGGTTGGGAATCAATAAGCCTTGGAAGTCCAACTGGTTTGGTAAGAGAGATTTTCCGGAGCTGTTGCAGGAAGATATTAAGATTCGGAATTTCTTAAGGAAAAATTTGTCCCATGCCGGAATCGCCAATCTTGAGATTGAGCGGTCGGCCAACCGGATCCGCATAAACATCCATACCGCCCGACCGGGAATCATCATCGGTAAGAAGGGGCTGGAAGTGGACCGGCTGAAAGAAGAATTGCAGCGGATTATCGGCGGTAAGCAGGTGAACCTGAATATCAAGGAAATCCGCCGCGCGGAGCTGGATGCAAATCTGGTGGCGCAGAATATCGCCCTGCAGTTGGAAAAGCGGATATCATTCCGGCGGGCCATGAAGAAGAGCGTGCAATCGTCACTCCGGTTTGGCGCGCTGGGCATCAAGATTAGATGTTCCGGCCGACTGGGTGGGCACGAAATCGCCCGAAGCGAATGGTATCGGGAAGGCCGGGTTCCCTTGCACACTTTGCGTGCTGATATAGATTATGGGACTGCAGAAGCCCTGACGACCTACGGTATCATTGGAATCAAAGTCTGGGTTTATAAAGGTGAGATTTTTGAAAAACCCGGAATACCAGCCGGAGTTGAAGAAAGCAGTGAAAAGACCGCTGGGTAAGACCGATCTTAAAGGAGAGTTCGCATCATGTTGATGCCCAAGAAAGTTAAATATCGTAAGCGCCATAAAGGTAAGATGCGCGGCACTGCCTACCGTGGCGGAACTGTCAGTTTTGGTGAATATGGATTGCAGGCTCTGGCTTGCGGTTGGATCACCAACCGGCAGATCGAAGCGGCCCGTATCGCAATGACCCGGCACGTCAAACGTGGAGGAAAGATCTGGCTCCGTATTTTTCCGGATAAGCCGATTTCCAAGAAGCCAGCTGAAACCCGTATGGGTAAAGGTAAGGGCAATCCGGAGTACTGGGTAGCCGTTGTTAAGCCGGGCCGTATTTTGTATGAAATGGCGGGTGTGGAGGAAGATGTGGCGAAGGAAGCGTTTCGCCTGGCGTCCCACAAGCTTTCGGTACCAACTAGGTTTGTGGTTAATAAATAAGGTGGCAGGTTTGCAATTATGAAAATACAGGAAATAAAAGAGTTGTCGGAAAAAGAGCGCGACGAGAAATTGAACGACTTGCGCGAAGAGTATTTCAATTTGAAATTCCAGTTGGCTACGGGAAAAATCGAAAACCCAGGCCGGTTGAAATACATGCGGCGGGATATCGCCCGAATACTGACCCTGAAAAACAATCAACCGGCGCCGGAAGCGGCCCAGGCTGATTCGGAAGCAGACAGCAAGAAGGCAGATAAAAAATAATTCAACTGGTTTGGAACCGTTTACGGAGAGGTCCTTTGAGTCAAGAAAGTTTGAAAGTTAAAAGAGTGATTACTGGAACGGTCGTCAGCAATAAGATGGATAAAACGGTTGTCGTTTCGGTGGAGAGAAAGTTTATCCACCCCACCTTCAAGAAGGTGGTCAAGCGGACCAGAAAATTCCAATGCCATGACGAAAAGAATGAATGCTCGGTCGGGGATTTTATCTCCATGCGGGAAGTGAGACCGTTGAGCAAAACCAAACGCTGGAACCTGGTTAAGGTTTTGAAGGCGGCGCAAGCGGTATAACCGGATACAACAACTATGATTCAATTAAGAACAGTAATGGATGTGGCAGACAACTCCGGAGCCCGAAAAGTGCAGTGTATTAAGGTTCTGGGTGGAACGGGCCGGCGATATGCCTCGGTTGGCGATATCATCGTGGTGGCCGTAAAGGAATGCGAACCGCAAAGCCCGATCAAGAAGGGTGATGTTAAGAAAGCTGTGGTGGTTCGCACCCGAAAGGAAATCCGGCGTCCGGACGGCAGTTATATTAAATTCGACGCGAACGGGGCGGTGCTGATTAATGACGCGAAAGAACCGGTCGGTACCCGTATCTTCGGGCCTGTTGCGCGTGAGTTGCGAGCCAAAAAGTTTTTGAAAATCCTTTCGCTTGCACCGGAGGTGTTGTAATGAGTGCGGTTAAGCTCAAATTAAAAAAAGATGACATCGTGGAAGTAATCGCGGGTCGGGAAAAAGGCAAAAAAGGTAAAATCCTGGCCTTGTTCCCAGACGCTGGAAAGCTGACGGTTGAAAAGCTGAATATGCTGAAGCGGCACACCAAGCCCAGCGCGCAGAACAAGCAGGGCGGTATTATCGAGAAGGAAGGGCGGATGGATATTTCCAATGTCATGCTGGTGTGCGACAAGTGTGGCAAAGGGGTACGGATTAAACGCAAAAAGCTGGAAGATGGCAAGCGTGTGCGTATCTGTGTCAAATGCGGAGAAGTAGTGGATAAGGGGTAATCCATACAGGATTGCAAAATACCGGAAATCATGGCGAATTTAAAAAAATTATATAACGAGAAAATTAAAGCTCAGGTCCAAAAAGACCTAGGGTTGAAGAATGTCATGCAGGTCCCCCATCTCGACAAGATTGTCATTAATATGGGATTGGGTGAAGCCTTGCAGAATGGCAAGTTGATCGATGCCGGTGTGGAGCAGCTGCGAACCATTACAGGCCAGCAACCCGTAGTGACCCGAGCCAAGAAGGCGATTTCCAACTTCAAGCTTCGGGAAGGCGTTCCCGTTGGAGTGCGGGTAACCCTGCGCGGCAACCGGATGTACGAATTTTTTGAACGCCTGGTGGGCTTTGCTCTGCCGCGGGTCCGGGATTTTAAAGGTTTGCCTCCGAAAGCTTTTGATGGCCGGGGAAACTACACCATCGGGCTCAAAGAGCAGTTGATCTTTCCGGAGATCGACTTCGACAAGATCGAGCATGTCAAGGGAATGAATATAACAATTTGCACCTCCGCTGAAACAGATGAAGCGGGCAGGGTATTACTGAAATCAATGGGGTTTCCCATCCGGAATTGACCGGCGGGAACCCGGAGTCGAACATGGCCAAGAAAAGTTTAATTGCCAAAGCTAACCGAAAGCCGAAATTCAAAGTTCGGGAATACAACCGTTGCAACGTGTGTGGACGGCCTCGTGCCTACCTGAGAAAATTCGGGTTGTGCCGTATTTGTTTCCGGACGCGGGCGCTTCAGGGAGAAATTCCCGGAGTGACCAAGGCCAGTTGGTAAACGGAAAGCGTATCAGGAGACAGGTACTATTATGTCAATGACCGATCCCATTGCGGATTTTTTTACCAGAATCAGAAACGCCATTCAGGCGGAGCATCCCAAGGTGGATATCCCGAATTCCAGGATGAAAACCCGGCTGGCCGAAATCCTGAAAGAAGAAGGGTTTATCAAGAATTTTAAAGTTGCGGAAGATAACAAGCAGGGGGTTCTCCGGATTTATCTCAAATATAAAGATGGAGAGTCGGCTATTCATGGAATCAGGCGGATCAGCAAGCCGGGCCGAAGGATTTATGTGGATAAAGAAAAAATTCCCCGTGTATTGAATGGGCTCGGAGTCGCCATTGTGTCCACCTCATCCGGAGTGGTCGTTGATGGCCTATGCCGGGAAAAGGGGATCGGGGGCGAAGTTCTGGGTTACGTTTGGTAAGGAAAACGATATGTCACGAATAGGTAAACAGCCAGTAGCCGTTCCCTCCGGCGTAGAGGTGAAAATCGAAGGATCCAAGGTCCGCGTCAAGGGATCAAAGGGTGAGCTCGAGCGCGAGTTCAGCGCCAGCATGAAAATTGAATCTCAGGAGGGGCAGATTGTCGTCAGCCGTCCGGACGACAACAGGACTAATCGTTCCCTTCACGGTTTGACCCGGGCATTGATCAATAATATGGTCACCGGCGTTTCCACCGGATATTCAAAGCAGCTCAATATTGTAGGGGTGGGTTATAAGGTAGAGTTGAAAGGAAAGGACCTGGTTCTGCAATTAGGGTTCTCGCATCCCGTCAATTATCCCGCGCCGAATGGAATAGAATTTGAAGTGGATTCCAAAGCTAATACCATCAAGGTCAAGGGAATCGATAAACAACAGGTAGGGCAGGTTTCTGCAGAAATCCGGAAATTCCGTCCCCCCGAGCCATACAAAGGTAAAGGGGTGATGTATGCGGACGAGCGCATCCGGAGAAAAGCAGGTAAATCTGCCGGTAAATAGGGTTATTTAACTATGAAAACAACGATACGCCGAAGACTCAGGCTTCACCGGAAGCAACGTGTGAAGACCAAAACCCAGCGCCATCCGGAAAAATTGCGCCTGACGGTGTTCAAAAGTGCCAAGCATATTTATGCCCAGATCATAAACGATCAGGAACGTAAAACCCTGGTTGCGGAATCGACCGCGTCCAAGGCGTTTCGGGATCAGATGAAATACGGAGGCAATATCAAGGCTGCCGTTCTGGTAGGATCCATGCTGGGTGAGAAGGCCGCTGAGCAAGGCATTAAGGAAGTGTATTACGACCGCAATGGATTTATTTACGCCGGACGAGTGAAAGCTCTGGCAGATGCGGTACGTGAAAAGGGAGTTAAATTTTAAGTTCCCGGAGTGAAACGCCATCCGGCGAACAGGAGGAAAATCGTTGCAGGATCGAAACGGAAAACAGCAAGACCTGGTAGATAAGGTTGTCAAGATCAAGCGTGTAGCCAAGGTAGTCAAGGGCGGACGCCGGTTCAGCTTCAGCGCTCTGGTGGTAGTCGGAAACCGAGAAGGCAAAGTCGGTTGGGGTCTCGGCAAAGCGAATGAAGTTCCTGAAGCGATTCGCAAGGGAATTGACAAGGCAAAGAAAAATCAGGTCACTATCCCGTTGGACGGTTCCACGATACCGCATGAAATTGTCGGGCAGTTCGGAGCCGGGCGCGTGTTATTGAAGCCCGCCTCACGGGGAACCGGTCTCATTGCCGGCGGCGCGGTGCGTGCGGTGCTGGAAGCGGCGGGGGTCAAGGATATTCTGACCAAATGTATTCGCACCAATAATCCCCATAATGTCGTTAAGGCCACCATTAATGGTTTGGTTGCCTTGCGTAATGCGGAGCAGTTTTCGAAAGCGCGTGAAAAAGCGGTAGAAGTTAAATCACCCGCGTGAATGGAATAGGAAATAATAAAACGATGATCACCTTATCTAATTTAAAAAATAATCCCGGCTCCCGTAAGAATCCCAAACGAGTGGGAAGAGGTATAGGCTCCGGAACCGGTAAAACGGCGGGACGCGGCCAAAAGGGTCAGAAAAGTCGTTCCGGCGGCAAACCGCATCCCTGGTTTGAGGGCGGTCAAATGCCCCTGCAAAGGCGACTGCCTAAGCGTGGATTCACAAACATATTTAAGAAGTCCTATGATTTGGTGAACTTGAAATCCCTGGCCGATCTGAAAGTTGATGGCGCGTTGACGCCGCAGATTTTGAAAGATAAGGGGTTGGTTCGGGGTGTCGACGCCGTAAAAGTGCTGGGCGACGGCGAACTGGCTGGGGCGGTCGAAATTCATGCCCATAAATTCAGCAAGTCCGCGCTGCAGAAAATTGAAAAAGCCGGGGGAAAGGCCGTAGTCCTTTAAATGAGCGGCGCAGAGAGTATAGGTAGCCTGTTTAAAATTCCAGAGCTCAAGCGGAGGATACTGTTCACGCTGGGTGTCTTGGTTGTGTATAGAATAGGCGCGCATATCCCGACCCCTGGAATAGATGGAGCCGCGTTAGCAGAGTTATTTGCCCAGACCAAAGGGACTATACTCGGCATGTTCGATATGTTTTCCGGCGGCGCGTTAAGCCGGTTAACGATATTTGCGCTGGGAATCATGCCCTACATCAGCGCTTCCATTATTTTACAGTTGATGACCATCGTTTCACCGCATCTGGCGCAACTGAAAAAAGAGGGGGAGCAGGGCCAGAAGAAAATTACCCAGTACACCCGGTATGGTACTATTGTCATCAGCCTGGTTCAGAGCACCGGCATCAGTGTCGGCTTGGAAGCTATGAAAAGTCCCGGCGGCGCGGCCATTGTTCCAGAGCCCGGTTGGGGGTTTCGGTTGATGGCGATCCTGACCCTGACCGCGGGCACGGCCTTTATAATGTGGCTGGGTGAACAGATTACCGAGCGGGGAATAGGCAACGGAATTTCTCTGATTATTTTTGCCGGTATTGTGGCGGGAACACCATCGGCCATTTTTAAATCAATGGACCTGATGGGTACCGGCGAGCTGTCCATTCTGGTGGTATTGTTCCTTGCGGTACTGATGGCGGGGGTGGTTGGAGCCATCGTGTTCACCGAAGGCGGGCAGAGGCGTATCCCCATCCAGTATGCGAAGCGGATGGTGGGACGTAAAATGTATGGCGGCCAAAGTACCCATTTGCCACTGAAAGTGAATACATCTGGCGTTATTCCGCCGATTTTCGCTTCATCGATAATAATGCTGCCGGCAACGATGGCGCAATTTATCGATCATCCCTGGATGCAGCAGTTTTCGGCCATGATGACGCCGGGGACGATTGTATACAGCCTGATATTTATCGGGGCGATCTTTTTCTTTTGTTATTTTTACACGGCAGTAATATTCAACCCCACGGAGGTGGCGGACAATATGAAAAAGAACGGCGGTTTTATTCCAGGTATCCGGCCTGGTAACAAAACCGCTGATTATATTGATCAGATTCTATCGAGGTTGACGTTTTACGGGGCAATTTACCTATCTTTTGTCTGTATTTTGCCGGATTATCTGATAAAATACTTCAACATTCCGTTCTATTTCGGCGGTACAAGCTTGCTTATCGTCGTTGGAGTGTCCCTCGATACTATGCAACAAATCGAATCCCACCTGGTTCAGCGCAACTACGATGGATTTTTGAAAAAGGGGAGGATACGAGGTCGACGAGGCTGATCGATGAGGTTGATATTGTTAGGTCCCCCAGGGTCCGGGAAGGGGACTCAGGCCAACCTGCTTCAGGAAAAATTTGAGATTCCCAAGATATCGACCGGAGATATCCTGAGGGCCGCTGTCAAAGACAATACGGAATTGGGAAAGCAGGCTAAAAACTCAATGGATAAAGGGGAGCTGGTCCCCGACGACATAGTTATCGGTTTGATTAAAGAAAGAATTGTGGAGCCCGATTGTTCAGTAGGATTTATCCTCGACGGGTTTCCAAGGACCATCGTCCAGGCGGAAAAACTGGAAGAAACCCTGGCGGCGATGGAGCAGGATATTGATCTGGTAGCTGACCTGGTCGTTGACCGGGATGAATTGCTGATTCGGCTGGCCGGGCGAAGTACCTGTAAAAATTGTGGAGCCATGTTCCATCAAACCTCCCATCCTCCTAAGGTTGAAGGAGTTTGTGACGAATGTGGCGGGGAGTTGTATCAACGACCCGACGATAATGAGGAGACGATTGTTAAGAGACAAGACATTTACAATAGAGAAACGGCTCCCCTTAAGGACTTTTATCGAAAGCGGGGAAAATTGAAATCCATCCAGGGCCGTGGCGGAATGGACGAAATCTTCTCCAACCTTTGTAAGATGGTGACTTGATTATGTCCAAAGAAGAAGCAATAGAGGTCGAAGGGACCGTTCTGGAACCCCTGCCTAACGCCATGTTTCGAGTGGAGTTGGAAAACGGGCATAAAATCCTGGCGCATATCTCCGGGAAAATGAGGATGCATTTCATACGCATTTTGTCCGGGGATAAAGTTAAAGTGCAATTATCGCCGTACGATTTAACGCGCGGACGTATTACGTATCGCTATAAATAAAGAAGGTGTATTATGAAGGTCAGATCATCCGTAAAACCGATTTGTATCAAATGTAAAGTGATCCGCCGACGCGGTGTGGTGCGAGTGATTTGCGAAAATCCAAAGCACAAACAGAGGCAAGGATGATGGATTTAACCCAGGTTGAGAAAGGATAGCGTGTGGGACGAATAGCAGGTGTAGACATTCCCAGGGAAAAGCGAGCGTTGATCGCCCTGACCTATATTTATGGCGTCGGACCCACTACGTCCGCCAAAATTCTTGAGAAGGCGGAAATTCCGCAGGAAGTGCGAATCAAGGATTTGACGGAAGATCAGATTGCCAAAGTCCGGTCCATCATAGAAAAAGAATACGAAGTGGAAGGGGATATGCGCCGCGCGGTAAACATCAACATGAAGCGCCTGATGGATATCGGGTGCTACCGGGGTTTGCGCCACCGGCGGGGATTGCCGGTGCGTGGCCAGCGTACCCATACCAACGCGCGCACCCGCAAAGGTCCGCGTAAACTGGTTGGCGGCCCCAAACCTAAAAAATAAATAGTAAAGAAGGCATCATGGAAAAGAAATCAAAAACAGGTAAAAAGAAAAGCAAGTCGGCTCCCGAAAGTGGTGTAGCTCATATTCAAGCCACCTTCAACAACACTATCGTGACCATCAGCGATTTGTCCGGAAACGTGGTTTCCTGGTCAAGTGCCGGTGCGCAGGGTTTTAAAGGTTCCCGAAAAAGCACGCCCTTTGCGGCTCAGGTTGCGGCGGAGAAAGCTGCCGTTAAGGCCCGGGATATGGGAATGAGAAAGCTGGAAGTGCATGTTAAAGGACCAGGGGCGGGACGTGAATCCGCCATTCGGTCATTGCAGGCGGTTGGGATGGAGATTTCCGTTATACGGGATAAGACTCCAATTCCTCACAACGGGTGCCGTCCACGTAAACGCAGACGAGTGTAAGCTCATTTAAAAGGAGTATTGGGTTTGGCAAGATATACGGATTCAGTATGCCGGCTTTGCCGGAGAGAAGGCGAAAAACTGTTTTTGAAAGCCAGTCGGTGTGAAACGCCCAAGTGCGCCATCGATAAACGCGCCTATGCCCCCGGTCAGCATGGCCAGGGCCGGACCAAATTTTCCGAATACGGCGTTCAGCTGAGAGAAAAGCAGAAAGTCCGCCGTATTTATGGTGTTCTGGAAAAGCAGTTCCGAAAGTACTTTAAAGTCGCAGACCGCAAAAAAGGGGTTACCGGGGAAAACCTCCTTCAACTGTTGGAAATGAGATTTGATAATGTCATTTTCCGGATGGGTTGGGCGGGATCCAGAAACGCAGCGCGGCAAATGGTTCGCCATCGATTCTTTACCGTTAACGGAAAGAAAGTGGATGTCCCTTCCTATATCTTGAAAAAAGGGGATGTCATAGCGCCGGTTCAAAGTAAAGTGGAAAAATTTCCGATTAAAACCGCTTTGGATAATATGAAGGGCAAAACCCTTCCCTCCTGGTTGGTGTTTGACGCCGACAAGAAGGAAGGAATCGTTCAATCTCTCGCAAGCCGGGAGGATGTCACTCAGCCCATTCAGGAACAATTGATTGTCGAGCTTTACTCGCGGTAATAGTCCCCACAATCGGAATTATTAAATCATTCAACATATCTTCTGGGTGTCAACAACAGACTCAGTCGGAGGATTGATTACATGGTGATGCAAGGCATCGTTAAACCCAAACGTATCGATTTTGACAAGAAAACCAAAACGGGGAATTACGCCAAATTCCGAGCCGGTCCATTCGAGCGGGGATATGGTGTTACCGTCGGTAATTCTCTGCGTCGGATGTTGCTGTCCTCACTGCAGGGAGCGGCCATCATCGGGGCCAAGTTCGAAGGGATTTATCATGAGTTTTCCTCGATCCCAGGTGTCATGGAGGATGTCAGCGAAATCATTCTCAACCTGAAGCAGTTGAAACTCAAGATGTCCGGAACAGCTGATCAAAAAAGAATGTATCTTAAGAAAAACACACCGGGTAAAGTGGTTGCGGGGGATTTTGAAAGTGATCCCGATGTAGAAATCCTCAACCCCGATCAACCTATCGCCATACTTGACAATAGCGGAGCGTTGGATCTGGAAGTCATCGTACAAAGAGGCCGGGGCTATGTGCCCGCAGATCGTCATGATCTCAGCGCCGAATCAGTGCAGATGATCCCGGTCGATGCCCTGTTTTCTCCCATTGAGAAAGTCAATTATACGGTCGAAAAAACACGTGTGGGCCAGTCGACGGATTTCGACGCATTGGTCATGGAACTGTGGGCAGATGGAAGCATCTCTCCGGAAGATGCCGTCGCTCATGCCGCTAAAATTGTTAAGGACCACATGCAGATTTTCATCAACTTCGATGAAGAGCCAGAGCAGGTCCAACCCCAGGTTGACGAAAAGAAGCAAAAGATGATTACCAACCTGGCTAAAAGCGTGGAAGAGTTGGAGTTGTCCGTGCGTTCCTACAATTGTCTGAAGAACGCCAACATCCAGACCATCTACGAGCTGGTGCAAAAGGGCGATGGCGAAATGCTGAAAACCCGGAACTTTGGCCGCAAATCCCTGAACGAGATCAAAGAAATTCTCGAAGAGATGGGGCTGCACCTGGGTATTAAAATCGAGGAAGAAGACCTCAAGCAGATCGCCGCCATACGCAAGAAAAAAGAAATGGAAACCGACGTCGAGCGGACCTAACGGGTAGAATCAGGAAGGAAACAAGGATAATCTCATGCGACATTTGAAATCTGGCCGAAAACTGGGCCGCACCACCGCCCACCGCAAAGCGTTGTTCAGGAATATGGTTACCGCTCTGATCCGGCGTGAGCGTATCCGTACCACCCTCGCCAAGGCAAAGGAATTGCGTGGTCATGTGGAAAAAACGATCACCCTTGGCAAAAAGGGAACTCTTCATGCCAAACGCCTGGCCCGTAAGGTGGTTACGGAAAAAGAAGCATTCGTTAAATTGTTCGGTCCGCTTTCAGAACGATATGCCCAAAGGAACGGTGGATACACCCGGATTATAAAAATCGGAAACCGCCTGGGCGATGACGCGCCTATGGCCTTCATCGAATTGGTCGACCGCGAAGAGGAAGCGCCGGAGCCCAAAGTCAAGGCAGGCAAGAAAGCCCAACCGAAAAAGGAAGACAAGAAGGCCGAAGCTAAACCGGAAAAGAAAGAAACCCAAAAAGCGGAAGCCAAAAAGAAACCGGCGGAAGCTAAAGAGGGCGATAAGAAAAAGACAGCCACCCAAAAGGCCCCCGCGAAAAAACCGGCGAAATCAGCCACCAAAAAGGCCTCGTCTAAAAAGAAATAGTTTTAGACCGATAATTTTTATAACCCCAACCGGGACCAGGTCCCGGTTGGGGTTTTTTATTTGGAAATATTAAGGAACCGGTACTCAGAAACGAAAACTGGAGGGATTTAGCCGAGGGCTGATTTGAGAGAGCGAACTTTGCTTTTTGAAGGCTCTTCGGTTTTATGCCGGTCTTTAAAACGAAAGTTGGTGTTCTCTTTGATCCAGGCCAACAATTCATCATAGGACTTGAAGTGTTCTGTGAATCCGTAGTCGCCATCGGTGTATTCGCAGGAATCAATGCTGTGCTCTTTGCAAATGTAGGGACGGGTTTCGTAGATGCCACACTTGTTCTCAGGAGTGAGGAATTCGCAAACCGAATCCACCATGATGTACCATGCCTTCCGGTAAATATAAAACGACACACCTTTGTGCGCAATTTGCCACAACATGGCTTCGAAATCCTTGCGATCCTCTGGTTCGTCCACCTCTAAAGCGAAATATGTACAGCATTTTGCCGGCAGGCATTTCTTGCATTGATCCCAGGGATTTGTGATTTTTTTCTTAGCCATGAAAATTTCCTATCGGTGGTTTAGTTCGCAGATGATTTGAGGAACTGCAAAAAACTCCCCTATGCTAGTGGTCTTTTAGGGTAAAGGCAAGAAGTTTTGAGGAGTTTTTGGGAAACTTTGGTGTCGAATTTCACGATCAAAAAAAAATTATGCGGTACGCAGTGGGCTGTTTTGCTTGTAACCGTACAACCAGCGTACGGTGGTGCCGCTAGTGTTGCGTACACTGTGCAGAGTGTACGGCTGGAATAACTATTTCCTGGCCCGGTTCGGGTTTCAAAGGTTGACCTTGTATTTCGAGCGCTATCGTTCCTTTGATGAGCATCACCAATTCGTCCACGGCATGAACAAAATTTTCCCAGGCCTGACCCGGCGGGTCGGTCCATAGATCGCAAGAATAACTCCGTCGGTTCCAGTCCTTTGTGATTTGATCCTGATCCATCATCTGTTTATCCGATGTTGTGCGTGGGTCGTCCTATCGCATTTCATGCAGGTTTCAAGGCAGGGTGAAAGCCAGATGCGCCGCAGGATTGCGCGTGTCAAATCGGTAGAGGCCTTCCTCCTGTGCGATGCGGAGGGTTGCCTGATGCTCCTCCGAAGTCGTCCGCCGGTTGATTTCGCGGTAGCGATTCTCCGTCACTTTCCACGCCGGGCGGTACTGGTCCATAATATTGATATACGTGTGAGGCGATACTTCCCGAGCGAGAAACCTCATGATATGCCGCGAATCTTCCGCGTTGTCCGGCATCACCAGGTGGCGCACCAGCACCCCGCGCTTCGCCAATCCCTTTTCGTCGAACACCAGATCGCCCACCTGTCTCTGCATTTCCTGGATCACCGCCTTCGCCGCCCGCGGATAATGTTTCGCCTTCAGATATTTGGCCGATAACTCCTCCGACCAGTATTTGAAATCCGGCATGTAGAGATCCACCACGCCGTCCATCAACTGGAGACTCTCCAGCGAATCATAAGCACCGGTGTTGTACACCAGCGGCAGACGCAAACCCATCTGCACGGCGAGAGGCAGGGCTTCCAGAATCTGCGGCACGACATGTTCCGGTGTCACGAAATTGATGTTGTGGCATCCCTTCTCCTGCAGTTCGAGCATCATCTGCGCCAGCATTTCCGGCTGTGCCTCAAACCCGTCCTGCTTCTGGCTGATATCGTGATTCTGGCAGAACACGCACTTCAGGTTGCACATCGAAAAGAAAATCGTTCCGCTCCCGTTCCAGCCGCGCAGGCAGTCTTCTTCGCCGAAATGAGGGAAATGGCTCGACACCCAGGCATAGCGCCCGGTTTTGCACAAAGCCCATTCGTTGTTGAGCCGGTCCACCTCGCAGTCGCGCGGGCACACCTTGCAACTTTTCAAGTGCCGCAGACCTTCCCGCGACCGGCGATACAACTCTCCCGTCCGGAACAGTTCCATATACGCCGGCTCAAAGTCTTTAGAATCGATTTGAAATGTTGGAGTCTTCTCAGTCATCGCGCGTCTTAGAAGGAATTGTGACTGATTATAACATTTTGGCGGATATCCTGGGTTCTCGGAACAGATAACCGTTGTTGTGGATCAAGAGGCCAGAAACAATCCAGGGACGTTTTTGAAGTGTTCGTCTTTGGTGAACAGTTTCATGCCATGCTGAAACGCCGTGGCCGCAATCCAAAGGTCGTTGGTGGGGATGGGGGTTCCCTGGCTCCGCAGTCTGGACCAGATTTCCGAATAAAATTCGGCGGTATCGGTATCGATGGGAAATACCGACACACGGGGGGAATCCAGAAAGACGGCCAGCTCGTCCCGGTTTTTCTGTTCCTGAGAGCCCGCTTTGAATCCAGCCAGCAATTCCCCCACGCTGATCGTTGAAATACCTATTCGGGGCGCGCGTTGAAGCAGGGTCACCACTTCTTCTTCGCCCCGGAGAGCATAACTGTAGATGTTGGTATCGATCAGAAGGGGAGTCATTGCCACAGCTCGGGATCGATGGTTCTTTGCGCTTCAAGCCGGCCTTGAATCTGACGGAACTCCTTTTCAGACCATTTTCCGAAGAGGTCGTCCAGATCGTGAAAGACGCGGGTGAACTTTTTATTTTTCCCTACTCCCAGGCCCTTTCTCAGAGTATCCACCAGAAACTGGTTGATGCTTTTGTTCTCTTTTTTCGCCTCCGACTTGATTTTTTGGGACAAGGCGGGGTCGATGCCCCGCAGGCTGATCATCTTTCCGCTCGCCGGCCTGTCCTTTGGAGTTTTTCTTTTTGAAAGAGTTCTGGCGGAAGCCTTGGATTTTGTTTTCATGGGTTTTCTCCTGACTTTATAATATCATAAAACAATATCATTATGATATCATTTTGTGGCATTAAACCCGGTTCAGCCACAGGGCGGTGAGGGTACAGGATTGCCCGTCCCGCTCCACCCGGCCGCGCACGATGTACGGTCCCCGGTCGTAAGCCAGCGCGCCGAACTGACGGTAAATCTTCGGAAACAGGGTCACCTCGAAACATGCCGTCGGGTCCTCCAAGGTCATGAACTTCATCAATTCCCGCTTGCCTGTACGCGTACGCTTGGCGGTAACCATCCAGCCGACCAGCGTCACCAGCCGTCCGGCGTGTTGAGATAAATCACGCGCGGCAATGATGGGCAGGATCGACCGCGGCCAGTTGTGACACGCCCCCAGTCCTGTTTCGGATAAAGTGAGTCCGTTTTCTGCCACCTCCACACCGTACAGCGCCAGCAGGTGCTCCGACACCGTCAAGTCCAGACATTCCAGTTCCGCCCATAGTTTTTCGTGTGAGTTGTACTCCCGTGTTACACAGGATTCCAGGTTGTCACCCTGAGCCTGTCGCAGGGGAGCAGGGTAAAAATGCTCCTCCTGAAATGTACGCTGACCGTTGCAGGTAGAGTTTGCTATTCGTACCGCCGACTTCATCAACAATTTCAATTGCCACAGCAGTTGCGGACGCGATTTGGCGAATGCGTCCATCGCGCCGCAACGGATGAGCATTTCTGTCTCATTGGCATCGATCGTGACCCGCGATAAAAAATTGTCCAGCGACGTGTAGGGTCCGTTTCTCCGGTTTTCCAGAATGGACTCGATAGCACTGCCGCTCAAATGCTTGACCTGCATCAACCCAATGCGGACCACGCCATGCGTGTGGGTAACCCTGCCGCCCTTCGACAGGCTCAGGGTGACAGGGTCTGCGCAGGAGGTAAACCGGTATTCGCTTTCGTTGACGTCCGGCGGCAGGAGGGTGAGACCCAGCCGCCGCGCCTCTTCGACATACGCGCAGGTGTCGTAGAACCCGCCCTGATTCGACAGCACCGCCGCCATGAACTCCGCCGGATAATGCGCCTTCAGCCAGGCGGTCTGGTACGAAACCAGCGCGAAGGAGGCGCTGTGCGCCTTGCAGAACGCGTACCCGGCGAAGCTTTCCATTTGCCGCCAGATTTCCTGCGCGATGTCCGGGGCCACGCCGCTGGCCAGCGCGCCGGTAACGAACCGCTCCCGGTAATTTTCCATCGCC
>Ga0224501_10000453_pt1 | contig 32640 bp, 29 predicted proteins | sample SF_Oct11_sed_USG_4_FD_169105 | JGI IMG/M metagenome (GOLD analysis project Ga0224501, IMG submission 169105) | Sediment microbial communities from San Francisco Bay, California, United States - SF_Oct11_sed_USGS_8_1 | ecosystem: Environmental > Aquatic > Marine > Sediment | place: USA... | reverse complement strand
CGATCTGAGAAAAAAGAGAAGGTTAAACTTTATGTTGACAAAAAAGTAGCTGATTGGAAAGAAGTTACTCTGAATAGTAAAGAAGCTAAAGAGATAAGTTTTACCTATAAATTCGTTGAAAACAAAGGAATTCACAGTGTTACAATAGGTGATCTGAAAGCACAAAAACTTTCAGTTATAGGGCCTTTTGTATGGATTGATAAGGATAATGATGGGATAATGGGTAATAATGATCTAACATTTTTGTCAATTCAGGATGCTATAGACAACGCAAGTAGTGGAGACGTGATCAGAGTTAAGCCCGGATATTACGATACAGAACTTCTGGTATTTCCGATTAGGGTGAACAAACCTGTTACCTTGAAATCCGCTGGGCTTCCAGAGAAGACAATATTCGATGCAAAGATGGAGGAGGCCATATTTCGAGTTGAATCCAATGATGTAATAATTGAGGGTTTTACCATTAAAAACTGTAATGCAAATGCATGGGAGGGTGGTATTCGGATTGAGAATGCTAAGAACATTAAAATAATTAACAATAGACTCATAAATAACAAAAATGATGGTATAGTGATTTTTGGAGGTGGCAGGAGCAATCACCTCATAACTGGGAATATAATAAAGGACAATGCTAGTGATGGAATTCGCATTCGTGGCAGTAATAACAATAGGATAGAAAACAACAAGATAAGCGGTAATGGAAACCGTCCGAACAGGGGACATGGTATTTATCTTCAAAATGCGCGTAAGACGATAATAAAAAACAATGCCATAGAACGGAGCAACCTTAATGGAATCTGCTTGGACAAATTCTCAAGCGCTGCTATATCGTATAATATCATAAAGAACAACAAAGAGGCAGGAGTATGGGCAGGAAGAAACTCAGAGTTGGTCGAATTTCATCACAATGATATCATTGGGAACGTAAAACATAGAATTTTCAAAGAAAGTGATTCGTAGGAAATGTCAAGGACGGCTGGCGAGAAGCATCTTGTATTTAGTGAGGGAGCAAATGAGTAAGACTGGACTTGTTTATTTTTGTTTTTTACAAAACTATTTCTAGTTCAACTCTCTTGGCTTTATAATACGTCCCCCAAATTGGTTCTTCCAAGTATGGTTGCTTGGGTACACCTTGAAATATTTTGTGAAACCCGGGCCCTTCAAGGAGTAAAACTAACACATTTTCTTTTTTAAGAACACTTTCAGGTACGTAAAATTCAAACTGTGGCCCCGTTGATTCGTACACCCCAATAAATTTGCCGTTAATAGAAATTAGAAATCGCTCAGATGCAGCGGGTATGAGAAGTTTTACAGCACCTCCCCACGATTTTTCTTTTTCATAAGAGAATTTTCTCCTAAACCAAACAATATCTTTTGTTTCATCAGCACATACATATTTTTCTCCGGAAGGAATTTCTACCCAATCTGAATCATCATATCCTAAAGCGTGAAATCCCTTCAGATCGCCCCCTAATCCAGCTCTGACCTTGGACTTTTCTATTTGTTCAGTCCACTTTTTTCCATTCACTACGCCTTCTATTTGAATTGGGAATTGTAAACCACTGTACTTTTGGATTATCCCTTCGTGAGGATGGGCTTTTGGATGAAAAGAGTTGTAATATCTCACCGCAAGAATATTTTCACCTTTTCTGATAAGCGGGTCTACATTAACAGAGCTCCCCCCGATCCCTCTCCAAAACAAATTGCCATTTAGGTAGAAGTAGGCCCGGTCAATACCACCGGTATTCACATTTATTTTTACATTTTTTAACTCATCTGGGACCGTGAATCTAGCCCTGTACCATATATAGCCATGCTCAAGGATTTCTGCTTGCTCCAAGGAAATTGGTTTATCTAAAACTTTCCACTGGTTATCATCGTAATTGAGTTGTAACTCCTCATCGTCGAGGGCATATTTCCAAGGCGAAAGCCACTTTAACTTTATGGGACTATTTCCGGTTTCTTTGTACTCAAACTTGCATCTGTTTATTTTTTTCTCAAAATCAAATTTAATTGATTTCTTTTCAAGCTTGATATTCTTGGGCTCTTTAGGTAAGAAAATATGTGACTGAGTATTTACGTCGGGCTTGGTCTGGATGTGTATTTTGTGTTCTCCATCAGATTTTTCTATTTTCTCAACAAAATAAAAATCGCTAATCATGAGCAAATCCTTATCAATCCATGTTCTGCCAGCGTAGTGGTCATCCAAGAAAATTATTATCAGTGAATCCAGTTTAACGATCTTTATGCCATCATGGATGTACTGAATTTGCAAAACATCATTTTCAAGGGACTGTTTAACCTCGCCCTCTATTATTTCTGCTTGAGCACGCACATTTCTGAGAACTGTTTCACCTTTTTGGTTTCTTTTGCCGTAAAGAAGTAAGTAATCAAAATTGCCTATCTTTTTTGCTGCCAAAAGTTCAGAGGTCGAATACTCAATTGTCAAATTTGTGCTAGGAATTTTCACATCAACTGGAAGAAGAACAGCTGAGTAGGGCAATACCTGCAATTCACCTTTTACTGGTATTTTGAGCTTTTTCCTCTCAAATGGTGGAGTTAACGTGATGGAAACATGTCTATCACTTTTCTCAAGATTGCGAACGAACAAAAGGCCACCATGGGGCGCTGCCCTGTAAATAGTTCTTATTTTTTCAAAAGTATCTGCTGGGTTATCTCTAACTTCAGCTTTTTTTCTCTTCAAAAGTCGTGTTTTTTTTGCTTCTCTTGATTTGATAGAAATGGTATTTTCATTTTGGATTTCAGTTTCTGTTATAAGATCTTGAAAGTTTTCCAAAAACATAGAAATTTTATGGCATGTGTAGTACTTTTCACTAAGTTCCCCCCATTCGCGAATTGGGGATATGCCAAAATCGTATGAAGGAGGGATACCATAACCTGGAGGAAATAGATCGTAAATATCTCCACGGCAACCCCAATAAGGCCAAGTTGTCCCGCCAGCAAACATGTAGACATTAAGAAGAGAGGCCCCCTGTGCTAATACACTTCTCATACAAGTTTCCAGAACGTTGATAGGAATTTCACACTTGGGTTGCCCAAACTGGTCAAACCATCCCGATTCCAATTCTAAAATCAAAATCGGTTTATCAGGTTGTTCTATTTTTGATTTCTCTATTCTTTCCTCGAAATGATTAAACTCTTGTGACCAAAGCCATGGAATATCAGGATAGAAAGTACGAGCATCGATAATTTCCGTGCTTCTGAGAAATTCGCCTTCATTAGTAAATAGAGGCACATCAATGCCAACATCTCTTGCAATATCAACGAGTCTACTAATGTATTTTAGTGCATATTCTTTTGAAATGGGTACATCGCCAAATTTAATAAGATGATCGTATTCATTTTCGATTTGGAAGAGAATTATATTGCCACCATTAGTAATCAAATACGGTTTAATGACAGAAGAAATTGCTTTAAACCATTTTTCCACTAGTGATAGATATTCATCATCTAGAAGCCGCAATTTCAATTTCTTTTTTCTTGATAACAACCAATCAGGAAATCCACCAAAATCCCATTCGGCACAAATGTATGGTCCGGGTTTAATTACAACATATAGACCATGTTTTTTGCACAATTTCAAAAAATAGCCAAGGTCACAATCGTCTGTCCAGCGATACTGCCCTTCACGTGGTTCATGCCAGTTCCATGGTACGTATGTGCTAACAAAATTACAGCCCGCCCGTTTCATTTTTACGAGCCTGTCTTCCCAAAGTTCGTGAGGTATTCTAAAATAGTGAAGTTCTCCGCCGAAAAGCATAACTCTTTTGCCTTTTATTATCATGCTTTTAGAGTTATGACCAATAATTTTCTTAGAATTTGTCAACTTGGCCGCGTCCATAAAAATCTATCCCATTATGACTTTCACTTCGTGAACTTTACCGTCGCTATGCGGTTTGATTATATCGCTATTTATTTTTTCATCGTCGACATATATCTCTTTAACACCTTTTTCTACATAATTGGGATTTTTAATTTCTATTCTGTAAATCGCGTTTCTAAACGGTCTTTCTATTCGGCATTTCTTCCAATGCTTAGGTATACACGGATCTATTTTTAATCCATCAAAATCCCTTCTTGCACCAAGTATCCATTCCGTGGCGGCAAGGTACATCCACGCTGCTGCTCCAGTAAGCCAAGTATAGGCACCCTCACCAAAACGATAGGGATGTGAATGTCCAACTAAATATTCGGCGAAAACGTAAGGTTCCGCTTTGTAAAGATTTAAATCCTGTTTCATCGGATTTATTTTACAAAAAGAATCATAAGCTTTATCACCTCGGCCAAGTATACAGTCGGCGACTATTTTAAATGCGACAGCATGGCAGAATATCGCCGCATTTTCCTTTATACCTGGGGCGAATTTCGTTATTCTTCCTATTGATAAATCAATTTTTGTGTATGGTGGTGCAAGTAATATAGGCCCATGTTGGCTATCACAATATTTGTCGACCATGGCCATAACTTGTTTTTGTCTATCAAGGTTACACACTTCTGACAGAATTGTCCATATTTGAGGATTAATGTGTATTTTACCCTGTTTATTTTCCTTAGAACCGAAAGGGTTCCCCTCGTCAGTGTACCCTGCTTTAAACCATTTTCCATTCCAACCTGTAGAGCTATTTACAATTTTTCTAATTTTGTCTGCCTTGTGGGTCAAATCTTTCTCGATATCATCTTTACCTAGAATTTTGGCTAACCTTGCAGCGTGGAGGAGCGTTCTATGAAAGGCGATACCTAGCCAGACACTCTCGCCCCTACCTTCATCTCCAGCGCTATCGATGGCATCGTTCCAATCAGCAATGCCAATTAACGGTAATCCGTGCTGTCCTCGGTGTCTCCAAAGATAGTCAATGTTTGCTAAACAATGCTCAAAAATAGTCCCCTCTCCACCGTCAAGCCATTTTGCACTTTCATTCAAAAAGTTGATATTACCTGTTTCTCTTACATATGCTGCTAATGCGTATGTGAACCAAACAGGATGGTCCGCTCTTGGTGTATCTGTAAAAGGGCCGTAATCGTCTGACCAGCCAGGAGCACAGTGCCCGTCTTTAGCGTGAAGTGTGGCAATTTTGCGAAGTTTATTTTTGGCGTATTCAGCATCCAGAGAGAGTATTCCTTCGGCATCTTGGCAAGAATCTCGATAACCCCGGCCCCCCGTTCCCTCATGGTAATAGGATGGGGATCGACTCCACGCATTTGTTGTATAAAGTTGGTATTTACTCCAGATGTTAATCATGCGATTGAAATCTTCATCTGGCGTTTTTATCTTTACTCTCTCAACAACCCTATCCCAAAAATGTTTTACCTCTTTAAGCGCGTTATCGACATTTGACAAACTTCTATATTTTGTTAGAAGATTTTTCGCTGATTGCCTTTTTTTTGCGTGAATAAGTAAAATTACAAATTCTTTCTCCTCCTTCGGTTTAATAACAAAGTTGTGCTGAAGTGCTGAGACCATATTTTCTCCTAAATTGTCGGTGTTAGTACATTCGCCTTCTACAATCGCTCTGGGGTTTGATAGCAGGAGGGGTGCACCGTAAAAAGATTCTCTTCTCGTTTCCCACCCGTGAACTTTAAAATTTGCCCCAAAATATGTTCGGTAAGGGTAAATTCCAGTCCAGCCCCAAGTATTTTTCGCTGAAATAATCGCCTGTAATTCTCTATCGAACCATGCTTTGTTATACATGGCAAAAATATTTTTGAATAACATCTCCAATTGGAAATCATTGATGATTAGCTCCACAACAGGAAATAAACCAAATTTTCTTTTTTTCCTATCTCTGTTTGAAATTCTTATTTTCCAAATTTCCAAACTATCTTTTAGTGGGACAAAATAAGTGATCTGCCCACTAATTTTGTTAACTGTCGATGAAATTATAGTATAACCTAAGCCATGAATACACTGAAAATTTTGTTTTTTTGGACAGATAGGTTGCCAGTTTATCGACCAATATTTGCCACTTTCATTGTCTCTCAAAAAGACATATCTCCCCGGTCTGTCGGTGAATAAATTGTTAGGATTCCAAGCAGTGATTCTTTTGGTTCTACAATCCTGTTCAAAACTGTATCCTCCGCCAGTATGGGAAACGATAGCGCAATATTTTTCATTGTAAAGATAATTAATCCAAGGGTTTGGTAAGCGGGGAGTGGTTATTATAAACTCTCTTCCATCCTCACTAAAACTTCCATATTTCATTTTATCCCCTCATCAGACTGGCCTCAAAATGAGCAATATTTCCATTTCTTCATTTCCCTTGATACTGGCACTTAAGTAGCAATCGCCGGCCGGGACAAGCTTTTATCTCCTGCTTAAAACTTATAAACATAGGCGTCATTGCTATCACTGATTTGTTTGATGTAAGTGACGCGGGGGCGAGCCTAGGTGTTTAACGGAAGGAAAGGAGGAGCAAACCTTCCGACAGGATAATAATAAACCCGTCCCCGCTTCGCCCATCTAATACCTCCACATTGTTTTACAACTATTAGTAGTATTTATAGCCTTCTTATGTTTATGGTTGATAAAGAATGGATTTCTGATGGTCTATCTTTTCGTAATTATTTGGTTCTTCTAAGCTTGTAAGCAAGTAACTCAAAAAACCACCCACTGATTTTCATATAGATTTCATTCTGCCTAACTTGACGGCAAGCAAAATAGGAGGAAAGCGAATTAAATCAGATTATCTCAGAAAAAATTTAAGTAACGTGAGCAAGTCCTTAATGAGGGCCCGTGGCGCAGATTGGTTAGCGCGTTCGGCTGATAACCGGAAGGTCGAGGGTTCGAATCCCTCCGGGCCCACCATCAAAGGTAACGAACTATGTCATTCAACGAGAAACTCCAGCATCTCAAATCGATTGTCAGAGACTGCGACGGTGCAGTCATCGCTTTTTCGGGCGGGGTCGACTCCTCGCTGGTCTGCGCGGTTGCCCACGAAGTGTTGGGCGAGCGAACCGTCGCGGGCACCGCTATTTCTCAGACATACCCACCCGGGGAAGTTGAATGGGCCAAGAAAGCGGCCAGACATATCGGCATCAAGCACATGACTATAATCACGAATGAACTTCATAACGCAAACTTTGCCGCAAATCCGCCGGAAAGATGCTACTATTGTAAAAGTGAGTTGCTTAGAAAATTGGATGGAATCCGTAAGGAGTTGGGATTTGAGAAAATTTTTGATGGGACGAATTTCGATGATTTTTCCGATTACAGGCCGGGCATCCGCGCCCTCCGTGAGTTTGGGGTTCGGAGCCCGCTTGCGGAAGTTGGTCTAACGAAGGAGGAGGTCCGGGAGCTGGCTGCCGAGTACGGTTTGCCAAATGCGGATAAACCTGCCAATCCATGCCTCGCTTCTAGAATCCCCTTCGGTCAAGAAATAACGCCCGAAAAGCTCGAGCGGATAGCGAAGGGTGAACAGTTTCTGCGTTCACTGGGCTTCCGAGTCGTGCGTGTTCGAGATCATGGGGAGCTGGCGAGAGTTGAGGTGGGGGAGGAGGAACTGTCTCGCGCGCGGAAACTGGAGGTTGAGATCGTGAAAGCCCTTCGTGGGTTCGGCTACCCCTCCGCCGTCCTTGACCCCAGCGGTTATCGCATGGGCGGCGCAAACCTTCTTTAAAGTTGAATACAATTTATCAAAGAGAGTGGAAAATTGAAAGTTGAGGATACTCAAGTTACGGCGGCGATTGTCAAACGCTTTATGCGAGACTTTTTGGACCTCATCGAGCTCGATGTGGCGGTGGTCGGGGCTGGACCCTCTGGAATAACTGCTGCCCGCTACTTAGCCAAGGCGGGTGCTAAAGTTGCGGTTTTCGAGCGGAACCTTCACGTGGGGGGAGGCATGTGGGGTGGTGGAATCCTTTTCCCACGCATCGTAATACAAGAGGAAGCGAAGGAGATTATGGAAGAGGTTGGAGTCAAGCTCGAGTCACGTGAGGCTGGCTACTACACGGCTGACTCGGTCGAAGCCGTGTCTAAGTGTACTGCAGCCGCCATAGATTCCGGAGCACGGGTGATGGTCGGGCTAACGGTAGAAGATGTGATGATACGAGAGAGGGATCGCGTGGCAGGCGTCGTGATCAATTGGAAAGCGGTCGAGCTGGCGAGCCTGCATGTTGACCCGCTCGGAATAAGCGCGAAAGTCGTTATCGACGCCACGGGGCACGAAGCGGCGATAGCTCGCATCATACAGCGAAAGGTACCTGGCGCAAAGTTTCCGACGAGTACGGGCGGAGTTATGGGGGAAAAACCAATGTGGGCAGAGGCAGGAGAGGCTGAAATCATACACAACACGCGTGAGATCTATCCGAATCTGATCATGACAGGCATGGCAGCCAACACCCTCTTTGGATCGCCGCGGATGGGAGCGATTTTTGGGGGGATGCTACTCTCAGGCAAAAGGGCTGCGGAGGTTGCCCTAGAAGTGCTTCGCAAAAAGCGAGCGTAGGTCTTCCCTAAAGGTGCGGACTTCTACAGTTTTTTTCGAATTTTTTTGGATGAGTTCATTAAGCTTGAGTTGGTTGAAGAGTTCATCGACCTCGCCAGCGGTGGCTTTTGTGCGCGGGTGCTTCGGCAACGCGCTGCAAACACCTGCGTGCCGTTCTTGCCAAATCCCGAATTCTTTTGAGATTTTCTCGATCTCCAGTTTGTCGAAACCAAGTAAAGGCCTCAAGATCGGAACTTTCAAACCATGTGAGGTTGCCACGAGATTGCTCAATGTTTGCGACGCTTTTTGCCCCAACGACTCGCCAGTCACTATGCCTTCAGCTCCCTCTCGTTTGCAAACGAGTTCGGCGGCCTTGAACATGCTTTTTCTGCAGATCAAGCATGTGTATTCCCTGCGGTTCAGTTTTTTGGTAATTGCATTCAAAACCCCAGCCCAAGGGTAGAGGACGATTTTCTCAAATTTGGCTACTTTCTTGAGTTTTTTCAAAGCATTCATCGTGAGTCCAAACATTTCCTCGCTCGTGTATGGGTAAGTGCAGAAATGGAGTGGTACGACATCGAACTTTTTCGCTGCAATGACGCACGCGACAGGGGAGTCTATCCCTCCCGAAACCAAGCAAACGACTCGCTCTTTCATCTAAACCACAGATGTTTTATCAGTGTTTCAATAAAAAAGAAGGATGTGCCGGGGTAGCCTAGTCCGGAAAGGCGGCGGGCTGCAGAGGAAAAAATTTTTCCGTTGGGACCCGCTATTCGCCGGTTCAAATCCGGCCCCCGGCTCTGTTTTTATACTTTTAGTTCAAAACCGACCTGGGCTTACCAAAAATTAATATGGCCTTTCATGCCGTGTTTTGGAAAATAAACTTTAAACTTTCAAAGAATACAATCTACAGGGTTGTCTAATGCCCGACGTTGGCATCCATCAAAAGGGCGAGGTTGATTTGCAGATACTTCTTCAAAAATTGAAACGTGAACTTGGGGGGAAGGCGGGTGCGGTGGGATGTTTCGTGGGCATCGTCCGTGACATCTCGAAGGACGGGAAGAAAGTAAAGTATCTTCATTATGAGTGCGCGGAAGAAGCGATCAAAGAACTTGAGCAAATAGCAGCTGACATCGAGAGACAACCAGGCATCCTGAGGGTGATGATCCACCATGTCATCGACGACCTGACACCGGGCGAAGATGCCATCTACATCTTGGTGGCGGGCAAGCATCGAGCCGAGGTCTTTTCGGTGTTGCCCCAAATCATGGACCGCATAAAGGCGAAAGCACTAATCTGGAAAAAAGAGGTCACTGAAACTGAAGAGTACTGGATTAATGAATAAAACGATGCTCAATTTAGACTAATCCATAATTCTTTTACTCGGAGCTGTTAACTTAAGAAACTTCAAATTTCGATTATCTGATATTTGAGTTCGCCCATTCCCAGTTTTTTTGCTACGCGCATCTGAATTGTGCAGTCTGCGTGGTTGATTCTGCCAAGCCTGTCCGGACCATCCTCGGCCAGCGCGCCGGGAACCAATTCGGCACAATCAATGAGGTCGAGCGATGCCTTGTCGATCGCGACTGGATCCATTGAGGCGAGGATGCCGACATCTGCCACCACAGGGTTGCCAGCATGAGCAGCGCAGTCGCAGAGCGGAGTAACATCCTGAATGACGTTGATGAAGCAAACTTTGCCATCGAATTTTTCCAAACTCGCCGCCGTCCCGTGTGCGAGGTAAACCTGTAAGCGATTGCTCGCGTCATTCGGGATTTTCATAGCTTTGTTCGGGCAGTTAAAATAACAGGAATTGCAGTTCATGCACTTCTCGATGTCTCTTTGCGCTTTACCATCCTCGATTCGCATCGCCCCGTAGACGCAAATCTCTACACATTTGCCGCAACCACTGCAATTCTCCGCATTTATCTCCGCCAAGTCGGTTCTGTGTATGGCCGCCTTTCCACGTTTGGTCAAACAACCCATTCCCACATTTTTGATTGCGCCGCCGAAACCTGCGATAATGTGCCCCTTCGCATGAGACACTACCACCATCGCATCCGCCTCGGCTATAGATTGAGCAACCTCAACTTCACCCAGATCACAGCCCTCAACCCTCCTACTTACGGGTCTTTTGGTGCCATCGTATCCAAGCAGGCCATCCGCGATGATTATCGGTGCACCCATTGATTCACCGGTAAAGCCGTTCGCTGCTGCCGTTTGGAGGTACTTCATAGCGGTCCATCTTGCGTGAGGGTAGAGGGTGGTAGTGTCGGTCACGAAAGGCTGCCCGCCAGCCGCTTTTACGAATTTAACGATTTCTCTCACGATTCCCGGCCTGATGTGGGTCACGTTCCCGAGTTCGCCCATATGTACTTTGATAGCTACCAAGTCGTCTTTGCTCACAACTTTTGTCAGCGGCAGTTTTTGGAGGAGGGCCTTGATGCCTTCGTAAACGGTCTTTTTGCCCCTCCGATAGTTGAAAAATAAAACTTCGGACACTTTTATCGCCTTATTCCAATTGATCACAAAGAACACTTAATATTATGGGAGTACTTGAAAGTCGGGGGAATGAATCGATGAACAGGGGCACTGATTTAGCTACTTGCCCGAAATGCGGCTTCGAGTTTAGCAAGTTTTATGTTCGCGTGGTATCGTGCAAAGGTTGTCCGATGTTTACTTCAAGTTGCTCGATTGGAAAAAAAGTGTCCGAGATGTGGGCACGAATTTTCGGTCACATAATCATTTTTTTGTTATCCCGCCTTACAAAGCGCCACCAAAGGTTGCATCTATCATCCGCTCGGTATCCTTTTTTAAGACATCTGGAAGACCGAAAATGCTAGTATCCATGAACCCCCGGATAATCAGCGATTCAGCCTCAGTCTCCGAGAAACCCCTTGCCATCAAATACTGAATCTGCTCTTCCGCTATCTTTCCTACAGCGGCCTCATGTGAAAGTTCGGTTCCCTTCACCTTCCCCACCAACTCCGGAATCGCGTGAATGAAGGCTTCATCAGAGAGCAAAAGACCCCTGCATTCAAGATGCGCCTTGCTGTCCTCATGCTCTCCAACCAAGAGTCCACGGGCATTTATCTGTGCGTTGTCCGAGGCTATCGCCCGCGTGATGATTTCCCCCCTGCTCCCTTTGCCTTGGAGGACCACTTTCGAGCCCACATCTAAATGGGAATTTTGGTTCCCGTGTAGGATTGTATTGAATCTGACTCTCGAGTTAGCTCCCTTGCAGTAAGCAACAGGGTACATTTGAAGGCTTTTCACCGGTTTCATACACATGTAATTACTCACGAATGTTGCATCATCGTCCACGAGGGCCGCGGTTCGAGGTCGAACATTGAAATTTTGGGCCCAGTTGTGAATCATGGTGAAAGTGAGCTTCGCGTTTTTCTTCACGTAAAATTCGGAAATGCCCACATGTAGACCGCTTTGAACGTTTGGGTGGACCGTGCAGCCAGTTATTATCTGAGCTTCCGAGTTGGGTTCTGCTATTATCAAGTTGTGAACGTTTTGGTTGAAATTGTCTTTCGAGATGAAAAGGCATGCTTGCAGGGGGATCGTGATTTTTTGGCCTTCCAACACTCGGATGAAATAGCCTTGGTCCCACTTTAGCTTGGCTAAAGCGGTGAATTTGTCGGTATCGGCGGCAACAATCTTCCACCAATACTCCTTGGCCCAGCGGTATTTTTTGAGGGCTTCTCCAGTGGTCATTATCTCAGCTTTTCCGCTGAAAGTTTTTCGAATTGTTTGAAGAATCGCAGAGTGATCTATTTGAAAATATGTGCCAGCTCTTTCCTTTTCCTCAGTGCTAATGCCGACGCTCAATGCCCTTTGGACGATATCCTCTGGGAGCGTCGAAATCGTACATGGGGGCCAAGGTGAGGTTTCTCTTTTGAAAGCTCCCAAATCTAAGTCGGGCCCAAAAGCCGCTGGCTTCTCGATTGCATTCAATGTAGTCTTTTTACCTTTGGGCATCGCTCACACCACTTGTAGCCTTTTTTCATGATTCGGTTGATAATATTGGTCGGCTTTCCAGAGCAGGCGATCGTTCCATAAAACATCACATGGGCTTTGTCCACCTTTAGGTAGCGCAGGATGTGGCCGAGGTGGGTTATCAACAGGCCAGATCGGTTCTTGAGGAATTCGTTGATTGCCTTGCCTATAACCTCTAGGTTCTCAACGTCTACTCCTGAGTCGGGCTCATCGAATATCGCAAAATCTGGTCGTTGGGCGAGCAACTGTAAAATCTCCGTCCGCTTGAGCTCGCCTCCGGAGAATCCCAAATTTAAATCTCTGCCGAAAAAATCCACGGGAATGTTTGTGGTGCCTGCCAGCTTTACTTCATCGAATTTTCTCCTGGTGAGGTGTCGCAAAACATCGCCCAGTTTGACACCTCTTATTTGCGGGGGGTTTTGGAAGGCCACCCCAATACCTAGCTTCACGCGCTCATCCGTTGGCATGGTTGTGATGTCAGTGCCATTGAACCGAATCTTGCCCGATAGAATGTGGCAGCTCGGGAAGCCCAAAATTGACGTTATCAGTGAGGTCTTCCCGGATCCGTTGGGGCCGAGCAAAACGTGGGTCTCCCCTTCGGGCACCTCTAGGTTAACTCCTCCGAGCACCCGTTTTCCCGCGATTTCTACGGTTAAATCCTCTATCCTTAGCGTCTTCAAGGTCGTAACCCCATTTTAACACTCTTCGGGATAACCTAAAAGTTTCTCACCAAGACACATTTATTAATCTTCACGATTTAAGGTGCAACGATGGACGACTTTACATTTGGATTGCTCTATAGCGTTGTCGCAGTGGTCCTCATAGGGGTCTTGTTATTCTTGTTAGGCCGAAAACTCGATCGACGGCTTTACCTACGACCAGTGATTTATGGCTTTTTATTCGGGGCGGGCGTCAGCTTACTTTTTGGAGGGGGGGTCTTCGCCTTTTTGATAGGTGGCGCGGTTACCGGATACTTGCTCGCTCGAGAAGTCAGAGGCTGGTGGAGTCAATTTCGAGCTGGGGGGTTGAACGGTACTTTAATTGTTTGCAGCCCTATCCTCGCGAACATGTTGCTCCTCTTCACACAAGGCGTCTCTGATATCGTAGTTCCTCAGGCTAGTCATGAAGAGGTATTATTCCTGCTATATGGGGACATGTTTCTCTATGCTTTTATGTTGGTGGCCATTGTCGGCATTGGCGCCGTGCTGGGGGGCCTGCTGCGCAAACTCTTAAAACCTGCTGTACAGGAACCCCAACAGTAGCGAGTTTTTCTCTTTATAAAGAACTCCACCCAAAGCCTCGGCGGGTGAATGTGGGTACCGCCAAAAGAAATTGAATACACCAATTAGACGCGGCTGAAAGAGGATACTTAGTTTGAATGTTTGTTGGCGGTGGGTTCTTTTGTATTGATAAAAAATCTCGGCATTACACTCGCTGCTTTTAGAAACACAAATCATTTATCCCGAAAAATCAGACGAATTCACGGTAGCGGGGTAGCTACCTGCAGCGGGGTAGAGCAGCAGTAGGAAAACTACTCTGCCCCTACGGCAGCATGGAGTGCCCGCCGGTCGTGGAAAACCACGGGCGAAGCTCATAAGGCGTCAAGCCGTGAGTTTGGCGCTCCTGCGAGACCCGGAGGTCAGTGGTTCAAGAGAGAGTGGCGTAAAACCTCTCTCGGAATTTCCACTCCCCGCTACCTTATCTGGTTTGATTGCCTAAGGAAGTCAATAAGGGGTTGATTATGTCTATTATCGGGTTGGTCGCGCTGACTCTGCTCTTGGGCCCATTTGGCTCTATCCCGTTCGCGTTTGCCCAAGGAATGTCGACTTTTGACACCGCAATCGCTGTTAGTATCATCCACGCGACTCTCGTGCCAGTATGGTTTGGGTTTTTCGAATTTATTGGATATAGCATGCGTTACAAAAATCGTATTATCTCCCATGTTATGGGGTACGCGGCGACTAAATCTAAAAGGTTCAGGGTAGACATTGACGGTTACATACGAAAATTTGAGCGCCGAACGGGACAGTTCGGTTTTGCTCTCGGTGTGGTTGGATTCACATTTTTGGTTGGCGTCTCTTGGGCGGCCCTCTGTGCTTACATACTAAACATAAAGAAGAAGACGATCCTCGCGTCCATCGCTGTCGGTGCGGTGATTTCTAGCATTTTCTGGACTTTCGCATTTGCTGGAATTGTGGGGGTCCTGCCCAATCCATTGGTACTTTACCTGATATTGATTGCCGCGACATTCGCCTTTCTCATATACAAGAAGGTTCGCGAGCGCAAGCTATTACGGAAAATATTTCGTCCACTCCTAAGAAGTCGCTGACTATCCTGTGCTAGCCTCACTTAAGATAGCCTGTAACAATATTGCTCGCTTTCAATTGCCGCATAGGTACACCGTGGTTATCCTTTAGGATGCCACGTTTTTCATTTGATTAGCCCAATTTTGTTAAGGTACTCAGCTGCTAGCACCGCACCCTTCGCTGCACCGAGCTCGGTGTTGTGTGAGAGCACGGTGTACTGGAAGCCATTGTCAAAAGCGTTCGCTTCCACTCCGCCGATGATTGCGATCATGCCACCTTCCATGGCTGCATCGAACCTCGGCTGGGGCCTGTCGATCTCATCCATGACTATTATCGGCTGCTTGGGTGCTGTAGGTAATGCTAGTTTCTGCGGTTCGCCCCGATAACTTTTCCAAACTTCTTTTAGCGCATCAATACTGCATCCTTTCGTGGTCTCAATGAAAACGGACTCCGTGTGGCCGTCGAGGACCGGGACGCGATTACATTTGCATGCAATCTTGAATCCCGCGGACCTGATTTTACCCGCGCTGAATTCTCCGAGGAGCTTCAATGTTTCTTTTCTGACTTTTTCTTCTTCCATGTGAATGTACGGAATGACGTTACCCTCGAAGACACCTTGGGAAAATTCCTCCAGCTCAGCCGGAAGGTCGGACCCCTGTACCTTTCGCTGTTCGGCCCAGCTTCTGACCGCACCATACCCCGCTCCAGACACAGACTGCATCGAAGCCATCGTCACGTGCTCAAGTCCGAACTCATCGTGCACAGGTTTCAGCGACATCACTAGGCCAATAGTCGTGCAGTTAGGCTGAGGCACGACAAATCCCTTCCAACCCCTGCCCTTTTGTTGCACATCTATGATGCCCGCATGTAACTCGTTCACACCTGGCAGGTATACGAAGCTGTCGTCGAAATAACGGTATGCGGAAGCCGTGCTGACCACTGGCTTTTCCCCTGCGATTTTTCCCTCGACCTCTAGTGCTGTTTCCGAGGGTAATGCTGAAAAGAACAAGCTGTTTTCTTCAGGGTGCACGTTGCTAAGATTCCGTACTGTCATGCCTAGAATTTTTTCGCTAGGCATCCCCTTACAAAACCATCTTGAATTTTCCTTTCCATAGTTTAGTGCGTCCGCATAAGTCTTGTCAGCGGACCTTTCCGAAGCATACAATGCCGTGAGCTCGAACCACGGGTGCCTCTGTAGGTTGATTATAAATTTTTGCCCAACCTCGCCCGTTGCGCCCAAGACAGCAACTGGAATTTTCGCCATTCAGTCGCCCCGCTATATTATACTTTCAAGATTATTTAATTTGGCAAGGTGAAAAGATTTTGGTGTCTAGATGCCCCGCCGTAAGTATGGACACATGGTCGGGCCGCTTCCAGCCCCACCTAAACTCGAGAAGTGTAGATTCTGTAGGCGTGGGTTACCTTGCCCTTTCCATAAGCAAAGAAAACCATCTTCTTTGAGAAAAAAATAGCGATTACAATCTTGATTAATTTTTAGGTTGGCAATTTGCTAATTTTTGTTAGGAACTCTTCTTGTTGTGCCCACAGTTTACGCTTTAGAGCCCTGAAATCTTTCTTGATATTTTCCGAATCATCGAAAGTACGCAATGAGACTTCCTTAATATTTTCCTGATCAGCGTTTCTGACATCTATTACTTTATCTTTTTGACCAATGAACTCCATGAAATTGTAATTTTTGGCGTCGTAGGCAACATTTACTATTGGGGTCCCGCTTCCGAACGCCAGTACTGTGGAATGCATCATCATTCCAATGACCAAATCCATTTTGCCGTAAATGAATTTCATTTTGTACGGGTTGGGGGATGTATCCACCACTTTGAGCGGCAATTTTTTCTTCCTCATTATCTCAACAACGTGGTGCTCATCGGGGTGGTGTGCTAAATATACGATTTCTGCGTTTAGATGCTTAATTAAAAATTCGCAAGCTTTGGTGTACTCGGCAATTGTCGTGTACAAATATTTAGGGTATAGCGCCCAGTAGTGGCAAGCCACGTTTATGCCTATCTTTATTTTACTATCATCTAGGACAACTTGGCTAGTCTCTTCAGAATCGAGAAAAATTGCGGGATCACCAGTTACGTGCACGTCGCTTACTCCTAAATCTCTCAAAAATTTACCGGTGTATTCGTCCCGAACGGAGGTGAGCTTGGCGCATGCGTTCAATAATCGAACGCTTTCTATTTGTTCCTGAGTTAGTTCCTTGTCTCCGAGATTTCTGATGTAGCCTATCCCATAGAGCACAATCGGTATTTCTATCGATTTGATAACTTGAGCATCCATCGGGAGAAAAAATTTGGAGTATAATCCTCCTCCCCCGATCACGCAAATATCATGCCGGTTGATGGTCTCGACAAACTCGGTGGGTTGCGGTTTTTCTAGTTCTTTGACCTCGCCCGGAGTGTAGGTAAATGGTTTCAAACGGGAGCGTAGCATGTCTCTAATCGAGCACGCTATGGCGATTTCACCTATGTTATAAAAATCCTCTTCTCTCCTACAAAAATGAATTACACTAGACAAGGTATTCCCATTTTCACTAAATGAGTTCATTGGACTATAAACCTAAGACATCCTGCATGTCTTGCACAACGCCCGGCTTGCCTTTTGCCACGACGTAGCGGATTGCTTTCATCGCCCCGGCAGCAAAGGTCTCACGACTCTGTGCACGATGGATGATCTCGACCCGCTCCTCCGGTGTGGAAAATATCACCGTGTGTTCACCGACAATTTCGCCTTCTCTAATCGATTTAATTTTGATTTTATCTTCGCTCCAGTTGAATTCCCTCGCGATGATATGCGCAATCCTCCGCGCGGTTCCGCTGGGAGCGTCGCGCTTGTGCACGTGATGCGCTTCAACAATCTCTACTCCGTAATCGCTGCCCAACATCCTTGCAGTTTCCTTTGCCGATTTGAAAAATACATTCACGCCGATCGACATGTTTGGTGAGACGATTGCCCGGATTTTTCCCTTTTTCACGGCTTCCTCCATTTCAACCCGCTGTTTGGCTGTGAACCCGGTAGTACCCACAACCACAGAAACGCCCGTTTGGGATGCAGTTTTGACGTTCTGAACTGTGGCATCTGCTGTGGTGAAGTCCACTAAGACATCTGGGTTTAATCTCTTCAGCGTCTCAGCCAGTTTGTCTGCGCCAACGATCTTTACGCCGAGTTCGCCCACACCGGCGAGTTTCCCGGCGTCCTCTCCTGCGCTTGGGGTACCATGGGCATCGATGGCCGCAACTAACTCCATGTCCGCTTGTTTCGCGACTTGGTGAACGATTAGCCTGCCCATTCGCCCGCAAGCACCGCAGACGGCAACTCGAATCATTTCATCAATCCCATGTCGACTAGAACCTTGCGCAATTTTTTCCGGTTCTCCGGCTCGAGCTCGACTAATGGGAGCCTGAGCCCTCCAGCGGCCATCCCTATCAAGTTCATGGCCATCTTGACGGGCCCTGGGTTGGTCTCGATGAACAACGCCTTGAACAGCGGTGCTAATTCGTCGTTAATCCGTTTTGCTGTCTCAATATCACCGGACCGAAAAGAGTCTACAATCTTAACCACCTTATCAGGCACGAGGTTTGATGCAACCGAGATGACGCCGACTCCTCCCCGTTTCATAATTTCGAGAGTCAGTGAATCATCGCCAGAGATCACAATGAAATTTTCGCCGCGAGTCAGCCCAATTATCCGCACGATTTGCTCTAGGTCTCCGCTTGCCTCCTTTACTCCCACGATGTTATTCAGCTTGGCCAGTTTCGCCATTGTCGCAGGCTGCATGTTGACGCCCGTGCGCGAAGGGATGTTGTAAATCACTTGGGGTAAGTCGACCTCCTCTGCGAGCCGCTTGTAGTGCTGGTAAAGGCCGGCTTGCGTTGGCTTGTTATAATAGGGCACCACGAGTAGCGCTCCGTCCGCGCCCACTTCCTTTGCGTGTTTCGTAAGCATGATTGCCTCCCATGTGCTGTTGCTCCCAGTGCCAGCCAGCACGGGCACTTTTCCCTTCGCCGCATCGACAACGATTTCGACAACGTGGTTGTGTTCTTCATAGGAAAGCGTTGCGCATTCGCCTGTTGTCCCAACCGGCACTAGCCCATGGATGCCACTTTTGATTTGAAATTTCACATTTTCGCGAAGCCCTTCCTCGTCGATTTTTCCATTGTTGTCGAAGGGCGTGACCATCGCAGTCAGGGCGCCTTCGAACATCATTTAACCTCCTTCATAGACTGCCTGAGCAGCTTCAGGGCTTTCTTCCGGTCGTCCCAGTTGACGAAGAAGCTAATCGACGCCCGGCTCGAGAAGATTTCAATGACATTTATCCGAGCTCGCGCGAGAGGTTCCGACAATTTGGTTATAGCACCCGGCGTGTAGATGAAGCGTTCACTTTCCGCTATGAGCAATGCGATATTGTTCTCGCTCGTCACTGATTTCATCTTTCTGTTTAGAATTATGCTTTTGTGCAGCAGCTCAAGTGCTCGGCTGGAATCTTTCTCCATAACGTAGATCGAGAAAGACCTTGGGCCGATCGAGATGCCGAAGATGTTTATGCCCGCTCTAGTTAGGGGGGTTGCGGACTTTACAAGTATCCCTGGCGTGGTCTGCATTTCTTCGCCAACTATCGTCAGCATCGCAAGCGGTTTTTCATACGCTCGAACACCCACAAATTCGGCCTCCTTTGGTCCCACGATAGTTGTACCTCGAGCAGATAAATTACCGTAGCGGAAGTGTATAACCTTGGCGTTTATGTGGGGATTTTTATAACTCATCGCTCGGGGATGCATTACCTGCGCCCCAAAGCGCGCTAGGTCAAACATTTCTTCTACTGAGATGCGCTTTATTAACTGTGCCTTCTTGATTTTGTTGGGATCAGCGGTCATAACCCCCTCGGCATCGGTGACTATAATCACCCCATTCGCGTCTAAGCATTCTCCCGTGAGGAAACCCGTTATATCGCTTCCCCCGCGTCCAATCGTTGTTATATTGCCGTGCTTATCCTTGCCCAAAAAACCGCACATTACAGGGATTACACGCTTTTTCAATAAAGGCAAAATGAACTTTTGTACTCGCATCCTCGTTTCGGCCAAATTTACGTTAGCCGAGCCGAAGTTGCTGTCAGTCACCACCGGCCACCCACGCTGTTTGGGGTCAATATATTTTGCATCTGCCCCAAGGCTACGCAACGCTGCAGCGAATACTCGAGCACTCGTCTGCTCCCCCATTGCCATGATATCATCGAGTTCTCTGGCGTCCACTCTGCCATCAGTGCTCTCTTTAGCAGCTTTAATTAGTTCATCAGTTGCGTGTCCCATTGCGGACACAACCACTGCCACTTCGGTACCCTTCTTGTACTCTCGATAGACGGCTTTTGCTCCTAAGCGTATGCGTTCGCCATTCACTATGCTGGTTCCTCCAAACTTGACTACAATTCGACTCACTTTAGCCACCCGGGGATTTGGTCGAGGCGAGTCAGGTCTTCATAAATTTCCCGCTTCCGGATGATCTCGGCCTTGCCACGGTTGACCAAAACCATCGCCGGGCGGGGCTGAGCGGTATGCTGATTCGATACTGCTAAGCCGTAAGCCCCAACATCGAAAATCACAGCTAGATCTCCGGGTTCGGTAGCAGGCAACCTGCGCTCTTTGCCTAAGAAATCGCCAGACTCACAGAGGGGGCCAGCGATATTGAAGAGTTTCTCATTTTTTTCTCGCATTTTGTTTGCGAGTTCAATATGGTGGTAGGCGCCGTAGAGGGCAGGCCTAATCAGCGCGTTCATCCCTGCGTCGACCGCCACCCACGTCGGCATTCTCGGTCGTTCCTTGGTGTAGCCGACACGCGCCAGCAGCACACTTGCGTCGGCGATTATGTACCGTCCTGGTTCAAGGATAAGTGTAGGTTTTGTGAGATTCTTTTCTTCGACGACTCGTTTGACCACAGACACTATGCGCTCTGCCACTTGCTCGGGTTTGAGTTCTGGATCATCAGGTTTGTAGGGTACGCCGATACCGCCTCCGAAATCGACGAATTGGAGGTGAATGTTAAACCTTTTTTTAATCTCGACTACTAGAGTCATGAGTTTCTCGGCCTCTTCCTCAAAGGGCCTGGCGTCGAGAATTTGAGAGCCGATATGAGCGTGGATGGCGACAACCTCAACATTCTTCATCTTTGATGCGAGCTTGTACGCTTCAAGCGCCTGCCCACTCGCGACATCGAACCCAAATTTGCTCTCTCGGAGCCCCGTGGCTATGTAGGGGTGAGTCGGTGCCTTCACATCGGGGTTCACCCTAACTCCTATCCGTGCTTTTTTTCCAATCCTTGAGGCAATACTTTCAACCACATTAAGTTCTTGAAAACTGTCGACGTTTATCAGAACATTGTTGGTTATCGCGTACTCGAGTTCGGAGGGTGATTTGTGGTTGCCGTTGAAGATTGCTCTCTCACCAGAAACGCCAACATTCAGGGCATTTCGGAGTTCATTGCCGGAGCTAACCTCCGCACCCGCATTCTCGCTCTGCAGGATTTTGCAAACCGCCAAGTTGAAGTTAGCCTTGAGAGCGTAGCAGACAAATACGCTTGGCCATCGCTCAGCAAAGGCGTGGTAGAAGCGCCTGTAGTTCTCGCGCACTCGTTGCTCATCGACCACGTATAAAGGGGTTCCAAATCGCTCGGCGAGTTCGACCGCATCGGCGCCCCCGATCACAAGATGTCCTTGAGGGTTGGTGCTGAAATGTGACTTTAACATTAGCATTTACTCTCGACCTCGCGAAGGGTTCCCTGAAGATTTTTTGTCCCATGTTTGTTTTAGCAAACTCTCACTTCATAGGTTTACTAAAATGGTATCTATTTAAATAATTGCGGCAGCGCAATATGGCAAGCTAACTAAGTTTTTATATCCAGCAGCGCTTCTTCCTTCAGAGGTGCACCTGTGATAAATCCTAAAATGCGTGTTGGAAAAAAGGACGTATCAGTAGTTTTACCGAAACGAAGGCGGGAAGCACACAAAGGTGACTATGGGCGGTTGCTCGTCGTCGGAGGGAGTTCGCGTTACGTTGGAGCTCCAGCGCTCGTTGGCCTAGCCGCATTACGTTCCGGTGCTGACCTCGCGATTATTGCTGCGCCTGAAAAAGCAGCTTGGACGATAAACTCATTCTCGCCAGACCTTATCACTATCAAACTCCCCTGCCGCGACCTCGAGCCCACCGCACTTTCTGAATTGCGGAACGAATTTAAACTCTCAACGGCCGTAGTTGTGGGACCGGGGTTGGGCACGCTTGCGAAGACGCGTGACGCCGTAATTGAATTCGTACGCACGCTCAAGGAAATGTACCCGAATCTGCCCGCTCTTTTCGATGCGGATGGGTTAAAAGCGCTAGCATCAGAGCGGGATTTACTTCAGGGGATGCATTGGGTTCTGACCCCCCATGCGCGTGAGTTCGAATTACTAACGGGCGTGGATCTTCCAGCTGGCATCAACGGACGGGCTCAGCAGGTCAAGGCCGCTGCAAAGGAGCTCGGCTGCACGGTGCTGTTGAAAGCGTGGGTAGACATCATCGCATCACCTGCTGGGGGAGTGAAACTCAATTACACGGGCAACCCCGGAATGACAGTGGGAGGTACAGGTGATGTACTCTCGGGGATTGTGGGCACCTTCTTGGCGCAAGGGGCAGAACCTTTCAAGGCTGCGGTCGCTGGAGCTTGGGTATGCGGGCGGGCGGGAGATCTCTGCCTTCGGGAAAAGGGTAATGAATTCTTGGCATCGGAGTTGCTTGAGAAGTTACCCGAAGTTTTCAAGGAGGTCAGAGGAAGGAGACGATACTGTGGTGAAGTTTGAGGTTGCTGAGCGACGCCTGTTTAACGTGAAGATATGTATGCGGTGCAACGCCCGCAATCCTTGGAAGGCGACTAAATGCAGGAAGTGCGGCTACGGCGGGCTGAGGTCGAAATCGAGGGAGCCACGAGGATGAAGGTAGAGGAGCGATTAAAGCGGGTCATAGCTCGAGAGGGCGCGGCTCACTTAACGCTTATAGACCCAGCAAAACAGGCGCCAAGAGTCGCTGCGCAAATAGCGTCCGATGTTGCGTCTGCGGGAAGTGATGGTATCATGGTTGGTGGCTCTACTCGCGCGGGTGGCAGTCTCCTCGACCGGACTGTGGTGGAGATAAAAAAAGCCATAAAACTTCCTGTTATCCTTTTTCCTGCAAGTGAGGCAGGAGTAAGCCGGCATGCGGATGCAATCTTTTTCATGAGCATGCTCAACTCTCGTGACCCCTATTTTATTACTGGTGCACAAAAGCGCGGGGCGCCGCTCGTCAAGCAATTCAAGTTGGAAACCTTGCCTATGGCATATTTATTGGTCGAACCTGGTCAGGCGGTCGGGCGGGTCGGGAAGGCAGACCTACTCCCTCGCGCCAAACCTGAGCTGGCCGCGGCATACGCGCTCACGGCGCAATATCTGGGAATGAGGTTCGTCTACCTCGAGGCTGGTTCAGGGGCACCTATACCAGTGCCGACAAACATGGTGCGAGCGGTGCGGAAGGCAACGCAGGCGACGCTCATCGTGGGGGGCGGGATAAAAACACCAAGAGCGGCTGTCGAGCGCGTGAAAGCCGGTGCGGATGTTATTGTAACTGGGACCATCGTTGAGCGCGCAAAAGATAGTGTAGCAAAAATTCGCGAAATAGTGAAAGCAATTAAACTAGGCCGCGGTGCTTAGCGCAGGAAATGCAAGCGTAACCTTTGAAGCTTGGAGTAAAAACGCGCCTCCGATCGATACCGGGAATTCTGGGGTCAACCCTGAAACCCTTCCTCACTGATACGGCTTTTATTCTAGGCACCATTCGCCCGCAATAGACACAAGAGACTGGCTGACTTCGTCCTCCCGCACGATAGCGGCCCCATTTCTTACCCATTTTCTCAACCATGCATTATTCAGAATTGCAAGCTATAACCATTTTGGGTGATTAAAAGTTCGCGCCGGCTGTTCAATCTTTCTCTCGACCTTGCCATTTCGGGCTTGCGGACCGCTCGATGAATGAAATTTACTCAGGCGTTCCCTAGCTCCTACAGACCCTTACGCGAAAGTGTTAAATTATAGTAAAAAAATCCTTATAGAGTCGGAGTGAAATTTCCATGAATGGCATGATAGAGATAAGATTTCATGGTCGCGGTGGGCAAGGAGCAGTGACCGCGGCTAGGTTGCTTGCCGAGGCGGCTTTTGCGGAAGGTAAATATAGCCAAGCTCTTCCATTTTTCGGCGCTGAAAGAAGAGGGGCACCCGTGCTCGCGTTCACGCGAATCGATAGCAGGCCAATTCGCATCCGCACGCAAATTTACGAACCTGACTACGTGGTGGTACTAGACCCTTCACTGCTAGAAGTTGTGAACGTCGCTTCTGGCATAAAGCGTGATGGACTAATAGTGCTCAATTCTAAAAAAAATGCGCAATTTTCCAATGCTAAAAGCGCTTTTGTCGATGCCACTTCAATAGCGAAGGAGATGCTAGGAGTGCCGATAACAAACACGGCCATGCTGGGAGCTTTTGCGAAGGCGACGAAGCTCGTGTCGTTGGACTCGCTCATAAATGTGATCAAAGGGCGCTTTTTCGGCAAACTTGCGGACAAAAACATTGCCGCGATAAAAGCAGCGTATGAACAAACAAAGGTGATAACATGAAATTGCCCCCTAGCACGATTATCCTTAAACCGGGGAATAGTGAGCAAAATGAAACTGGCAGTTGGCGGAGCCTCAAGCCAGTGGTCGATTCTAAAAAATGCAATGGATGCGGGCTGTGCTGGCTTTATTGTCCTGAACCAGCAATCACCAAGGGCAAACCTGTCGTTATTGACTACCGATATTGTAAAGGCTGTGGTATCTGTGCCAATGACTGTCCGGTCAAAGCGATAGTGATGGTTGAGGAGGGACAAAAATGAAGCAACTGGTCACTGGCGACGAAGCCGCTGCTATCGCTGCAAAGCTTGCGCGCGTCAAAGTCATCTCAGCTTACCCAATAACCCCGCAGACGATTATCGTAGAGAGACTTGCCGAATTCGTGGCTAATGGTGAGCTGGACGCAGAATACATTAAAGTGGAGTCAGAACACAGTGCACTAAGTGCTTGCTTAGGTTCTGCGGCTGTAGGGGCGAGGACATTCACTGCGACTTCCTCTCAGGGACTAATGCTCATGAGCGAGATATTGTTCGTCGCTTCCGGTATGCGGCTACCCATTGTCATGGCGAACGCAAATCGCTCGCTCTCAGCACCTCTCAGCATTTGGTGCGACCAACAAGACTCAGTAGCTGTACGCGATTGCGGTTGGATACAGCTTTATTGCGAGAATAATCAGGAGGTTCTCGACTCGACGATTCAGGCATTTCGCATCGCTGAAGAGTCCTTGCTTCCAGTAATGGTCTGTTTCGATGGATATATTCTCTCACACACGGCCGAGCCAGTGGAGATTCCTGAACAGGCTGAAGTCGATAAATTCCTTCCCACTTACAAGTATCCTTATCTCCTCGATCCAGAGAAGCCCATCACGATGGGTGCAGTTGGGGTACCAGAGTACTATGAGGAATTCAGATATATGTTGCAAGAAGCTGTACTCAAATCGAAGGAAAAAATAATTGAAGTTGGACAAGCATTCGGCAGACAATTCGGAAGGAAAAGTGACCTCATAGAGTGTTATCGAAGTGATGATGCCGACGTGATTTTGCTCACAATGGGTTCGTTGAGCGGCAGCATTAAAGAGATGATTGATGAGTATCGCGGTCACGGTGAGCGAGTTGGACTCGTGAAGGTGCGAGCATTCAGACCTTTCCCAGCGAAAGAGTTAGTGGACTCGCTTGGCCATGCCAAAGCCGTGGCTGTACTCGAAAAAGATTTCTCACCTGGTTCAACTGGGGCACTTTTTTCCGACCTTTCTGGGGCGTTTGTAAATTCTAGAGAGTCTCCGCTTCTGTTGAATTTCATCTGTGGTCTTGGGGGACGTGATGTTTCATCACTTCAAATTAGGGAAGCGACCAAAGCAGCGATGGAAGCAGCGAAAACCGGTGAAGTCAAAAAAACTGTTCGCTGGCTAGGGTTGAGAGAAACTATGGTGGGGTTAAAACCATGAGCCAAATACCTGAAGAAGAATTACTTGCGCCTGGACACCGTGCATGCCCAGGATGTGGCAGCATACTTGCGATACGGTACGCACTAAAAGCTCTTGGTAAAAACACCATTGTTTGTGCCCCAACTGGTTGCATGGAGGTTGTGACCACTCCCTATCCAGAAACTGCTTGGCGGGTACCTTGGATACATGTTGCTTTTGAGAACGCCGCTGCAGTCGCTTCTGGAGTTGAGGCTGGTTTGAAAAGCTTGGGTAAACGTGGTATCAAGGTCGTGGCGATAGGCGGCGATGGAGGCACGGTAGACATCGGGCTTCAAGCTCTTTCTGGGATGGTCGAGCGCAACCACAACGTGCTCTACATTTGTACTGACAACGAGGCTTACATGAACACGGGTATCCAGCGAAGTGGGGCAACACCCTACAGCGCTTGGACAACTACAACACCTATAGGTAAGGTGAAGCGAGGCGAGGATCTCCCGAAAAAAGATATGCCCGCAATAATCGCGGCTCATCGTGCTCCTTACGTTGCGACTGCTTCAGTTGGCTACCCACTCGATTACATCAAAAAAGTGAAGAAAGCGGCCTCGATTGAAGGGCCAACCTATATTCACGTCCATTGCCCATGTGGTCCGGGGTGGAGGATTGATTCCAGCAAGACGATCGAGATCGCCAAGCTTGCGGTGTTGACAGGAATGTGGAATCTCTATGAAATTGAGAGTGGTGTGTTTAAGCTCACTTTTAAGCCACCCAAGCGAAGGCCGGTTGCAGATTACCTGAAGATGCAGGGGAGATTTAGGCACCTCACTGATGAGGAAATCGCGGGAATCCAGCGGACGGTAGATGAAGAGTGGAAGAGGCTGGGCATCAGTTAGGCGAGTTTTTAAAACTGAGGCCTGATGTGTTTAAAATTGGGTGGGGATTTGCGCGCCCGTGCTGAAATAGCAGTTACTGGCCTAGTGCAGGGTGTAGGATTTAGACCGTTCATCTATCGACTTGCTACTCATCACGGGCTCACCGGCTTTGCCCGAAACATGGGAGACGCGGGAGTGCAGGTGGTAGTCGAGGGTGATAAAAGAGCAATCGAAAAATTTGTCAACTCGCTGTGTCCCGAGAAACCCCCGCTCGCGCGAATCGATGACATCCGAGTTGCGTGGAAGAATCCAACCAACGAATTCGCTATTTTTAGGGTAGTGCCGAGTGAAACGACCGGCTTGGGGCTTCCTTCAGTGGTGCCACCCGACCTCGCGCTCTGCGACGATTGTCTGCACGAGATGCTCGACCCAAGCGACCGGCGCTATAATTATCCATTCATCACCTGCGTCAACTGTGGCCCTCGCTTCACCATCATCGAGAGGCTACCCTACGACCGCCCTAGAACTTCAATGAATGTTTTTCCGCTCTGCACCGATTGCCTTCGTGAGTATCAAGACCCACCCGACCGACGATACCATGCAGAACCAACGTGTTGTTCTATCTGCGGCCCCCGGATGAAGCTCTACGATGCAGAAGGTAATCCCATTGATGTGTCCGAACCGCTGCGTGAGGTAGCGCGTCTGCTCGATGGGGGCAGCGTGGTCGCCATCAAGGGAGTAGGGGGAATTCACATAGCATCGAAAACGACCGAGGATGGGGTACTCACACGCATGCGGAGGGCATTCAACCGCTTTCAGCAACCATTTGCGGTAATGTCCAGAGATATTAGGACAATCCGAACTTTTGCAGAGGTCGGTAAAGCCGAAGTTGAGTTGCTGACATCCTTTCGGCGGCCGATAGTTGTGCTCCAACGCTCTAACGACTACATGCTTTCAGAGTTCGTGGCACCCGGCCTGGACTCGGTAGGCGTGATGCTTCCTTACTCGGGAATTCATCACCTCATTCTTAGCTACGGTAAGGACCCGGCCTACGTCATGACGAGCGCAAATGTCGCTGGGTTACCGATGATAATAGATAATACCGAAGCCTTCAGGAAGCTGCGCGGGGGCGTCGATTACTTCCTACTTCATGATCGGCTAATCGTCAACCGATGTGATGACTCGGTGATCAAGGAGGTTGATGGAAAGCCAGCATTTTTGAGGCGTTCGCGAGGTTATGTGCCGGAGCCCGTGAAGCTCGCTTTCACGAGTGATAAAAAAGTTCTCGCGGTGGGGGCGGAGCTCAATGTGACTTGCTCGGTTCTGACGGGCGACCGGTGCTTCCCCAGTCAACATATAGGCGACACCACAAAAGTGGAAACCCTCAAATACATGCAATCAGCTGTTGAGAGGCTTATGCGACTGTTAAACTTGGACTCAGTTGACATAGTTGTCCACGATTTACACCCCAACTATGCAACGACAAGGATTGCACCGCGGATGGCAAAGAAGCTCGGAGCAAGAACCCTTTCTGCCCAACATCATCACGCTCACCTTGTAACCCTGATGGCAGAATGTGGTCTAAGCGAGTTCGTCGGCATCGCCGCTGATGGTGTTGGATATGGTCCAGATGGCACGATATGGGGTGGCGAAGTCATGTTGGCCGATTTGAGTTCGTTCAAACGTGTGGGCGGGCTAATGAGCCAGCGTATGCCTGGGGGTGACTTGGCGGCGATATTTCCAGCACGCATGGTTGCAGGCATCCTCTGGCAGCAGCTCGGGCGTGAGGAGCTTGAGCGGGTTCTGGACGAGTTTTGCGCGAGTAGCTTCAGACGCGGGAAGCGAGAAGTAGATATCGTCATTCGCCAACTCGAGCGCGATTTGAACGTGTTCCAAACGAGCAGTTGCGGCAGGGTGCTCGATGCCATCGCCTGCCTGCTCGGAATTTGCGACGAACGGACATACGAGGGCGAGCCAGCGATCAAGCTCGAGGCGGCCGCGAACAAGGGGGACTCAGAGGAGGTGAGGCTAGAACCCGTGATCGAAAAGGTCGACGGGATGATGGTCGTCAACACATCTCGGTTGCTTGTGGACATACTCGATGCCCTTCGAGCACGAGTTTCCCGCAGACACATCGCGGCTGCGGCCCAACGAGTTATCGCTCGGGGGTTAGCGTCAGTCGCTATCGACGCAGCTTCCTCTAAGGGGATTGAAGTCGTTGGAGGGTCAGGTGGAGTTTTCTATAACAGAGCGATTACCGCAGCGGTGCGCAAGGAAGTCGAGAAAGCTGGGTTGAGATTTGTTCAACACGAGCTTCTGCCCCCGGGTGATGGTGGCATCTCTGTCGGGCAGGCAATCATCGCAGTACAGCGGCCATAAAAGTTCATACACTTATGGCCCAGAGAACCACTAAAATTGAATTGTAAGCGTTGTGAGTTATAATCGCTCCAGCCAGTCCACTTACCAGATAGCAGGTCCCGAGCAGGAGCCCTGCCCCGAGCAAAGGTATCGCGAACGCGGGATAAGTACCAGGATTTGAGAGGTGAAACGCGGCGAAGATGAGGGCCGAGACCATCACCCCGATCCATTTCGAGCGAGTCCGCCGTGCCACTTCCTCGAGTAGAATCCCCCTGAATATCCACTCCTCAAAAATCGGCAGCAAGTTGACCATCACGAGCAACAGCAACGGATACTGTTCTTGGAGCGCCGTGAAGGGGTACTCATCCCTCGAGTACAGCTCCACCCCAGCTCCATAAAGGAGATTCCCCACTATGGTCGCCACGACGAGCGCCGCAGCGGTAAATGCAAGTGCAATTGAGATAAGCCTAATCGACTCCCGCCTTCGCATTCGGCGCGCGATGGGTAGCCAATAGCGTGGACGTATTCGTTCGAGGTAGGAGGGCCTCAACACAACGAGCTTACCGACTACGAGGCCAAGCACGACACCGGCCAGGAGGATTCTAGCGAGGTCGAGCCAGAGCAACCAGATCACGGAACATATTTTTTAGAGAGCTTCTCGTAGCGCCGATCTAGGGCTGTACTCACCTTTATCGTCCAAGTGGGCTTGTTTTCCCGCTGTCGGCGCTCGACCTTTCCCTCCTCAGCCAGTCTAAAGAGATCGACCCGTAGGTGGGCGATGTCGATCCCAGTTTGCTGAGAGAGCTCTTCGATGGTGAGCGCGACTCCGGCCTCTCTTAACGCCGTGAGAATTTCATCCTTTCGCAAGTTTTCACCTCTCCTTCAACTTTTCGAGTACTCCAAGGATAGATTTAATACGATCGAGCAGTTCTAAGGTCTTGACGTGGTCAGTTTCCTTTTCGAGCTGAGTAGCGAGCGTATTTAGCTTGGCACGTAGGATTCCTTCAACTTTCTCGGTGGGGGCAGCCTCGGGCTTAGCTTCAGCTTTTGCGGCTTCGGTTCTCTCGCCACAGACTGGGCAGATAACTTTCCCCTTAAACTCGAAGAGGGGCCCCTTGCAGGTGCCGCAGTGCACCGAAAGCATTTTCCCCCCGCCGAGGAGCATTTCCGTCATTTTAGCTATCCTTTCGTCTTGCATCTGACCCCAAACTCTTTATGGGCTCCCTCCTTAAAATTAAGTGGATTGGATATGCGAACGGGTGATAATCGTGTCCTCAGAGGTCAAGCTAAGGCAGGTGGCGGAAATTATGGCGCGCGTGGCAGAGGACACTTCAGTCCCCCGTAACATTCGAAGAGCTGCAAACGAAGCTAAGAATGCCCTGTTGAAAAAGGAGGGCGATTCAGTGCTCAAGGCTTCTTCTGCGACGATGATACTTGACGAGATAAGTAATGACCCGAATATGCCCATCCACACCCGAACGACGATATGGAGTGCTCTCAGCGTTTTGGAAACAATCCGTGAGTGAGGTAAGCCACTCTTGCAGCACTCTCGACAGCCTCTGCCACGAGAAATGCCTCGTGTGGCATATGCTTGGTGGTTATCAGCCCGTGCTTTTTCACGATGAGTTTTTGTGCGGTGTCGGAAACCGTTATAGCCTCAGGGGTTTCTTAACTTTTGGTTAAAATCTAGGTGGTCACATGGAATTGGACCTGAAATCTTTCGTCCAGACCCTCAGGGAAAGGGATACAAAAAAGGCTAAGGAATGGCTCGAGCAAATCAAGAGCAGAGTTGACTTCAACGATGAGTTCGGGCGAGGCTATTTGCTGGCGCTGCGGGGCATGGTTGCGGCCCTCGAGGCTGGAGGAGAGCTATCAGTGATTAACCGCGTGGTGAATGGGGAATACAAACAGGAACAAGTTGTAGAACTCGTCAAAAGCGTGCGGGAGAGGCTCTCACGGAAGTTTAGACCCGAAGATGAAAAGGGTTTCGATACTGCGTTGGTTGAGGTACTTCAGGAATTCTCTGGAGAAAATGTCTAATCTCGCCTGCTTTAAGTTTCTTTGTATTTTGGAGATTTTCGAGAATTTCGTGCGTAGTGCGTCGGGTTTCCTGCACATACCAAAATTAAGCATGGGTTTCAAGTTTAAACCTACAGTTTTGGCCTTAACCCAGCAAATCCTTTATACACTTTCGGTGAGGGTATACCGTCGGAGGTTGCACGATGCTACATTTCATAGGGTTCATTCTGCTCGCCCTAGGCGCGGTGATGCTGGCGCCGACTCCAGTGGCGTTTCTAGCTAACGAAACCTACTTGCTCCCATATTTCATAGTCCCCGCAGTAGTCGTCTTAGTACTGGGATTTTTCCTCAGGCGGCGTTTTCAGCCTACGGATATAACCTTAGGCAAGGCAATGGTGCTTGTCGCCTTAGGTTGGATCATCTTCTCGGCATTCGGCTCGATACCCTACATCTTTGGCAATTACATGCCAGTCGAGGACGCTTACTTTGAGAGCATGTCTGGTTTCACGGCTACGGGACTAACAATGATTTCTAATGTCGAAGCAGTTCAACCCACCATCCTTTTCTGGCGCAGTCTGACCGAGTGGGTGGGCGGCGTGGGTGTGATCGTTCTCTTCTTAGCAGCCCTCATCGGCGCGGGTAAAGCAGCTCGGAAGATGTACGTTGCTGAGGCACGAGCCGATCGCATCGAGCCAAGCATTAGAGAAACCGCCCGTTCTCTATGGAAAATATATTTGTTGCTCACGCTTCTCGGCATCGTCGGGTTGTATTTTGCAGGAGCACCCAACATGTCGCTGTTTGAGGCAGTTAACCACTCGATGACGGGAATCGCCACTGGCGGATTCAGCGTGCGCAACGCGAGTTTCGCTGGGTACGGCACCCCGGTGCTTGCAGTTGCAATTTTGATAATGATAGCGGGCGCGATCAGCTTCGCGGTCCACCGAAGAGTCATTTCAGGGCACTGGCGGGAACTCTTCCAAAACATCGAAGTTCGGCTGATGCTCGTACTGGTAGCGCTGGCCACGCTTTTGCTTGTGTGGAGTGTGGGGTTGCAGGACGCGCTATTTCAATCTTCCTCTGCCCTGACGGGAACGGGCTTCTCCACGACCACCCTCTCAATGTGGGGGGATCCCCAGAAGGGCCTGCTCACAATCCTCATGGTTGTAGGTGGCGGGTATGGTTCAACCTCGAGTGCGATCAAGCTCATCCGAACCGTGATTATCGTTAAGGCAGTCCACTGGATGATTAAGCGAAGCTTTCTCCCCGAGCGGGCAGTTGTGCCGATGAAAATATCGGGTAGGATCTACAGCGAACAGGAGATGATGGAAACCGCCATTTACGCATTTCTCTACATTATCGTGCTGATAAGCGGTGCAATAGTGCTGATGGCAGTGGGCAACCCAGCCATTAATTCGGTATTTGAGTCGGCTTCAGCTCAGGGGAACGTTGGTTTATCTGTGGGGATAACTTCAGCAGCGATGCCCCTGGCAGGGAAGATAAGCATGACAGTTCAAATGCTAGTTGGACGCCTCGAGATA
>Ga0224501_10000451_pt1 | contig 32663 bp, 47 predicted proteins | sample SF_Oct11_sed_USG_4_FD_169105 | JGI IMG/M metagenome (GOLD analysis project Ga0224501, IMG submission 169105) | Sediment microbial communities from San Francisco Bay, California, United States - SF_Oct11_sed_USGS_8_1 | ecosystem: Environmental > Aquatic > Marine > Sediment | place: USA... | reverse complement strand
GCAATTTGATTGGTATTAGAGAGCAATTAAAGCTGTCCAGTTATTTTCCAAAGGGAGAAACAGATTCTGAATATGCCTTTTGTTATTTGTTGGATCAACTTAAGGCGCATGCGGACAAAGCTGATAACTCTGCGATTAGCTTACAGGATAAAGCAGCTGTTATTGAATCTGTTTTTAACTCATTTGCACAAATGGGTCCAGCCAATTTTGTCTATACAGACGGACAACATTTATTCGCTTTTGGTAATCGAAGAAAGCAGGCAAATGGCAAGATAGGAGCGCCAGGATTGCATTATTTGATCCGCAAATGCCAGAAAGAAGATAATGTTGAACTTTCAGGGGTGAACTTGCAAACAGAAAAGCAGTCCATTGTATTAATTGCCAGCGTGCCATTATCTAATGAAGATTGGAAGCCTTTCACAGAAAATCAATTAATGGTCATTAAAAATGGTAAACCCGTTTAAAATGTAAATTAATAAGATCATCTTTCAGGATGGCAATTCAATCCAGAACTCACTACCTTCTCCTGGAGTACTTGTAACACCGATGCTGCCTCCCATAGCTTCGACCAGGCTCTTGGTAACAGAAAGGCCAACACCTGTGCCTTCAGCTTGAGAAAAACGATCGATCCGTTCAAACGGTTCGAACAGTTTTTCCATTTCTTTATCCATAATTCCCATGCCCGTATCGGTAACCGCTATCCGTACATGATTATTATCACGTAATTCACAACTGACACGGATCTGTCCATTTTGTTTATTATATTTCACTGCATTGGAGATAAGATTAATTAAAATTTGCTTGAAACGCACATTGTCAGCTCGTACTGTAATGTCAGTTTGGTCTTTTAATTCATTTATCAGGGAAATGCCTGACTGTGAGGCCATGGGAGCTATTAATGAGAAAGCTTCATTGATTGAGCTGTTGATAGATACATCAATAATATCCAGTTTAAGTTTACCAGTCTCAATTCTGGCCAGATCTAACACATCATTAATCAGATGAAGCAGGTGATCTCCTGCTATCATAATTTCTTTCAGACTAGAACGATGGGATTCTGGCAGAGGATATTCTCTATCCACATCCATTAATTCACTAAAACCTATTATTGCATTTAATGGTGTCCGCAGCTCATGGCTCATGCTAGACAGAAACTCAGATTTGGCTTTATTGGCTTTCTCAGCGTCATCTTTTGCCAATTCCAGTTCTCTTGTTCTTTCCATTACACGATCTTCCAGATGTGAGTGTGCTTGTTTCAGATTGTCATTGCTAACGAGCAATTCTTTCCTTGTGATAGACAAATTCCGATTCGACCTGACAGCCATAACCAATAATAACCACGCAGTAAGAAACAAAAAGGAAACTACAATAATCCAGTAAAGATATTTTCTTACGACATCCTCCAGACTTATTTGACCATAATTTTCATAGGGCCCTACTTTGAGATCTTTCATCAAAGCATGAACAGAACCATAGTCCAATGGAACGGTCCAACCAGCATATTTGCCAGCAATTGCAGCTTCATGTGTCGGTGGTATAGATAATAACGCCACAGCAACTTTCTGAGCCAACTCAGATGAGGTATGATGAAATTTGGCAAAAGGCCATTCAGGATATAGTCTTGAGCTGTGCATAAAAGGAAAGTCTTTGGTGAACTTTGGGTTAAGAATTCGAATATCATCCAAATCAATTTGTCCAGCTATAGCCATTCGTTCCAGCATATCTGTACGGACTGTACCAGCATCGGCATGCCCTTTCATAACAGCTAGAACGACATCCTCCTGAATGCCACCTGAAAATAGCATTTCTTTAAAGTATGTTGACGGGTTTATGCCCTGTTGATGAAGTTCTCGCCAGGCAACACGCCAACCTCCAAATGCATTTTCTGAAACAGCTATGAAACGCTTGCCTTTCAGATCCTTTATGTTTTTTATTTCACTCTTGCTAAGAGTAAATATTACAGAGCCAAACTGAGTATAAGCCCCTCCCTGTCGTTTGTTTTCCAATGTGAGAATTCTGCTGGCACCATGGTCAAGCTCTAGCTCTATGTATGAAGAGGGATTGGTGAGAACAAAGTCAAATTCGGCTTTGCTTGAGTGTTCGCTCAATTCCTGAAGGCTGACATAAGGCATTATGACAAATTCATAGCCTGGTATAGACTTGGTCAGATAATCAGCTGTTGGTTGCCATTGCGCCATACCCTTTTCTACTCCGCTATGGGCACGCAGACCAATCTTCACAACCTCAGCATTTGACTGATAAGTCATTATTGATATCCACGCTAAAAAATAAATACGAAAGGGCATTTCTATATCTCGTCATTAAATTCAAGTTCTAGGATAAACTGTAGTTTAAATATCTATAAAAGCCATATCAGAGAGCTTAAACAAAGTTTTTTTTGACTCTAATTAGGTGAAATTATCAAGAGATTAAGTGTCATACTTAAAGCAGGAAGAATAAAGACGTGAAAAACAACACAGAAAACCAATAAATGATCGTTAAAGATGGAAAAATTGTGCAATAATAATTCGTTAGTATGTTTTATTATTTTTGAAATACATTCAGGAGATTAATATGAAATTATTAAAACTGTTAGTTTTGGGATTAGCGGTATCTTCCCTTGCAACCGTTGTTGATGCAAAGCCGCCAAAAGATAAGCAGTTACCTCCGGGATTACAAAAGAAAGTTGAGCGTGGTGGTCAATTACCGCCTGGATGGCAAAAGAAATTGGCCAAAGGCGTTATTCTGGAGCCTACTGTTTACGCACAAGCAGTGCCAATTGCAAAAAAAGAATACAAAGCATTTGGTGGTGTAATTGAAGGTACTGTTGTAGTTAGAGTTGATGATAGAGTGTTGAGGTTGGCAAGAGCTACCCACGAGATTATTGATATTCTGAAATAGTCTAAAATCACGTAATAGCAATCTAATAAGAGCCTTATCTATTCAAGATTAAGGCTCTTTTTTTGAAACAAGGTTAGAGAACTATTAAATCCTCGCGCCACCATCAATTTCTATCACTCTGCCAGTGAGATAATCATTGGCAAATATAAAATCAACAGTTTGTGCAATTTCTTCCGGCTGTCCAATACGTTGCAATGGAACATGTTGAGCAACTCTTTTTATTGCTTCTTCTGGCATACTGGCAGTCATTTCTGTGGCAATAAAGCCCGGCGCAATGGCGCAAACACGTATATTATGTCTGGCTAACTCTTTTGCCCAGCTAACTGTCATGGCTGCAACGCCTGCCTTACTGGCAGTATAGTTTGTTTGGCCAAAGTTACCGGCACGACTGATGCTGGACAGATTGATAATAACGCCTTCTGACTTACTGAGGATCATTTTTTCAGCCGCTTCTCTGGCGCATAAAAAAACACCTGTAAGATTAACATCAACAACCTGCTGCCATTTTTCCAGAGAAAGCTTTTCAGTAATTTTACCATCTTTGGCTTTAACCAACATGCCATCACGAATAATACCAGCATTATTGATTAGTCCATTGACAGCGCCAAAAGCAGCTTGAACCTGATCAAACAGTTTAACAACCTGATCTTCTTTTGAAACATCTACTTGATAAGTTTCAACTGCAGTCGCACCAACGTCAAGGCATTCAGATTTTGCCTGTTGCAAGCGATCTTTATTGATATCAACCAGTGCCAATTTTGCTTTTTGCCCGGCCAGACTTTTCGCCATAGCAAGTCCCAAACCTTGGGCTGCACCAGTAATTACAATGGTTTTGTTAACGACTTCCATTTTAATATCCTTGTATTAAGATTGAATGCAGTTTACAAGATTTAAATGAGTATTTCAGCAGCTTGGTTCAAATAATTATTAAACTTGTAGAATCATAAAGTTGATATCAAAGTATATAGCTTTATTGTCTTGTAACTTTCAGATTTATTGATTACATTGTCATTCCCTATTAAGTCGTCAAAGCAGGTGCAACATGAAAAAGATCATAATATTGTCAGGTCTGGTTTTTAGTATGAGTCTGGCTGGATTAGGCAATGCAAGTGATGGTACGCAAGAAAATGATTATTCCAGAAATAAGTTGGAATCCCGATTTGCAGAATTGGCCTTGTCCTGTATTCATCATGAGTATCCGAATGTCATCAAGCACTACATGAATGATAAAAATCAGGTGAAAGAGCCGCATCAGTTATATCCTGCCTTTTATGGTTGTCTTGACTGGCACTCTTCAGTGCATGGCCATTGGCTGCTGGTTCGATTATTAAGGTTAGACCCAGAGAGAAAAGACAGGGAAGCTATCATTAATAAACTGTCAAAAAGTTTTACCGAGCAAAATATAAAGGGCGAATTGGCGTATTTTAATAGAAAAGGTGCGGGAACCGGATTTGAAAGGCCGTATGGATTAGCCTGGTTTTTACAGCTGACGACAGAATTAAGAGAGTGGGAAGACCCTCTGGCAAAAAAATGGTTAAACACTTTAAAGCCGCTGGAAGATAAAATCGTCAACAACCTTTTATCATGGTTACCGAAACTCGCTTATCCTATTCGTGTTGGCGAACATAGCCAAACGGCTTTTGCTTTCGGATTGATATTGGACTGGAGTCATGTTGCAAATCACAAGCAAATGCAGACGCAATTAACGACAAAAATAAATGAATTTTATTTTAAGGATAAAAACTGTCCGTTGGCTTATGAGCCATCAGGTCAGGATTTCCTGTCTCCCTGCATTGCAGAAGCAGATTTAATGAGAAGAGTGATGACAGCATCAGAATATAGTGGATGGTTAAAATCTTTTTTACCTTCAATCCCCGAAAATGGTATGGGTGATTGGCTGGTTCCCGCAACTGTAACTGATAAGGCTGATGGTAAACTGGCACATCTTGATGGTCTTAACTTGAGCCGAGCCTGGATGTTGGAAGGTGTTGCGTCAGCATTATCTGATTCTGACACAAGAAAGGCTGCTATTTTGGCAAGTGCACAGGCGCATAAAAAAGCCGGTTTGGATGCTGTATTAAACGACCTTCATTATATGGGAAGTCACTGGCTTGGCAGCTTTGCGACGTATTTGCAAACAAGGCGTGGTATTACGCAATAAGCGCAATTTTGATGCCGCTACTGGCGGCTTTTCTTTAAAGGATAAACCACAGAAAAAATATTAATAAAACTGGTTGTATTCCTGTTGGGTTTTCACTATAATTCCGCTCCCTGAATCGAGATGGGCTTTTAAAGCTTTTGTTTCAGGTGGTGTAGTTAGATGCTTCTACTACCTTAATTGGTAGTTGAAACATGATAGGTAAGGCGCTAACTACTTGATGAGTGTCCAGATTGACACTCAGACAATCGGTCTCATGTTGACCGAAAAAGAATTTAATCTACACCCCGGAAGATTGGGTGTGTGGGTTTTTTGCATGTTTAATTTGTAGATTATAACTTGGAGATTCTTTGCATGGCTAAGCAGCGAATCCGTATACGTTTAAAGTCGTTTGATCATAAATTGATTGATCTATCAACGATTGAAATTGTCAATACGGCAAAACGCACAGGTGCACAAGTTCGTGGTCCGATTCCTTTACCAACGCGAAAAGAGCGTTATACGGTATTGATTTCACCACATGTGAATAAAGATGCACGTGACCAGTATGAGATCAGAACTCATAAACGTATGGTAGATATTGAAGAGCCAACAGAAAAGACAGTGGATGCATTAATGAAACTGGATTTGGCTGCTGGTGTGGACGTTCAAATCAGTCTTTCATAAGACGTTTTGAATAGTTTGTTTTTGTGTGTCTGACTTTGCTTTGAACCTTAATGGTAAATAAGTCGGTTTGATACAAAGCATTTGATAAAACTGTTATCCGAAACTGGATAATGAATTTAGAGGGTTTATTACAATGACAATCGGAATTGTAGGTCGCAAATGTGGCATGACCCGAGTATTTGACGAAAACGGTGTCTCAACTCCTGTTACGGTAATTGAAGTTACACCAAATCGAATTGCTCAGGTGAAAACACAAGAAAAAGATGGCTACCAGGCAATCCAAGTAACCGCAGGTGAGCGTAAGGCTAGTCGAGTTAATCGTCCTCAAGCTGGTCACTTTAAAAAAGCCGGCATTGAAGCTGGTCGTGGTTTATGGGAGTTCCGTGCCGATTCTTTGGAAGGCTTTGAAATGGGCGGCGAAATCAAAGTTGATATTTTTGAAGCAGGTCAGGTGGTTGATGTGACAGGTACTTCAAAAGGTAAAGGCTTTGCCGGTGCTATCAAGCGTTGGAACTTTAGAACGCAGGATGCGACTCATGGTAACTCGCTTTCACATAGAGCGCCTGGTTCTATTGGCCAAAACCAAACACCTGGAAGAGTTTTTAAAGGTAAGAAAATGTCCGGCCACATGGGTGCTGAACGTGTAACAACTCAAAACTTATCAGTTGTTCGTGTTGATGTTGAGCGCAATATTCTTCTAATTAAAGGTGCCGTACCTGGCTCGGCTGGCAGCGATGTGATCGTTTGTCCGGCAGTTAAGGTTTAGGGGAGATTAGAGAATGGAAATTAATTTAGCTGTTACAGGCAAGCAAAAAGCCACACCAATTACTGTTTCTGAAACAACTTTTGGTCGTGAGTTTAATGAAGCTCTGGTTCATCAGGTAGTTGTTGCCTATATGGCAGGTGCAAGAGCAGGTACTCGTGCACAAAAGACTCGAAGTGAAGTTCGAGGCGGCGGTGCCAAGCCATGGCGTCAAAAAGGTACAGGTAGAGCAAGAGCAGGTACAATCCGTAGTCCAATCTGGCGTACAGGTGGTGTTACTTTTGCGGCCAAACCGCAAAACTACGAGCAAAAAGTTAATCGCAAAATGTATCGCGGTGCAATGCAAAGCATTTTGTCAGAACTCATCCGTCAAGGCAGATTGATGGTGGTTGAAGATTTCAAGGTTGACGCGCCAAAAACAAAAGCTTTGGTTAGCAAGTTAGCTGAATACAATCTTAAAGATGCATTAATTGTAACTGTAGAGGTTGATGAGAATCTTTATTTGGCAGCACGTAATCTACACAAGGTTGACGTTCGTGATGTTGCTGGCTGTGATCCGGTGAGCTTGATTGCCTTTGATAAAGTCATTATGACAGTCGATGCCGTTAAGAAGTTTGAGGAGATGTGGGGATGAATCAGGAAAGGCTATATAACGTATTGTTAGCACCACACATTTCCGAAAAGGCCAGTGTGGCTGCCGAAAATGGTGTATTTGTATTTAAAGTCGCTATAGATGCTACCAAACGTGAAATTAAAAAAGCAGTTGAGATGATGTTTGAAGTGAATGTTGAAAATGTCAGAACAGCTGTTGTGAAGGGTAAGAGCAAGCGAACAGGAATGATTTCCGGTCGTCGCTCCAATTGGAAAAAAGCCTACGTGTCACTGCAAGAAGGTCAGGACATAGACTTTGTAGGCGCCGAGTAAGCGAAGGGGTAAGAAAATGGCTCTATTAAAAGCTAAACCAACATCGCCAGGTCGTCGCTTTGTAGTCAAAGTGGTTAATCCTGAGTTGCATAAAGGCGCTCCTTATGGGCCTTTGTTGGATAAAAAGTCCAAGTCTGGTGGTCGCAACAATAATGGTCGAATTACAGTTCGTCATATTGGTGGTGGTCACAAGCAGCATTACAGAATAATTGATTTTAAACGCAATAAAGACAACATCCCTGGAGTTGTTGAGCGTTTGGAATATGATCCAAACAGAAGCGCTAACATCGCATTGGTTTTATATGCAGATGGTGAGCGCCGCTATATTTTGGCACCAAAAGGCGTTTCAGCTGGTGCCGAAATTCAGGCGGGTGAGCATGCACCAATTAAATCAGGTAATGCTCTGCCAATGAGAAATATTCCAGTAGGTACTACAGTTCATTGCATTGAAATGAAGCCTGGTAAAGGTGCTCAAATGGCAAGAAGTGCTGGTACTTACGCACAACTGGTTGCACGTGATGGTGCTTACGTAACACTACGTTTAAGAAGTGGTGAAATGCGTAAGGTATTGGCCGATTGTCGCGCAACAGTTGGGGAAGTTGGTAACGCAGAACATATGCTACGTTCACTGGGTAAAGCCGGTGCAACAAGATGGCGTGGTATTCGACCTACTGTTCGAGGCGTTGCTATGAACCCAGTCGACCATCCACATGGTGGTGGTGAGGGACGTACCTCTGGTGGTAGACACCCTGTTACACCTTGGGGTGTGCCTACCAAGGGCAAAAAGACTCGTAGTAACAAGCGTACAGACAAGTTAATTGTCAGACGCCGAAACCGTAAATAATAGAGGAATCGATCGTGCCACGTTCATTGAAAAAAGGCCCGTTTATTGACTTGCATCTTTTAAAGAAGGTGGAAGACGCAGTGGCCACAAATAACAGAAAGCCGATTAAAACCTGGTCACGTCGTTCAATGATCTCTCCGGAGATGGTTGGACTGACAATTGCCGTTCATAATGGTCGTCAACACGTACCTGTCCTGGTTAATGAGGACATGGTAGGCCACAAGTTGGGTGAATTTGCACCAACTCGTACCTACAAAGGTCATGTTGCAGACAAGAAAGCGAAGCGATAGGAGAGGAATGATGGAAACTCAAGCTGTTTTGCGTCATGTACGTATCTCCGCACAGAAAGCGCGTCTTGTTGCCGATCAGGTTCGTGGCGCACCAGTAGAAAAAGCTTTAAATATTTTAAAATTCAGCAATAAAAAGGCTGCGTATGTAATCAGGAAGTTACTTGATTCAGCTATCGCAAATGCCGAGCACAACGATGGTGCGGATATTGATGAATTGAAAGTATCAACGATTTTTGTTGATGAAGGCCCAACTTTAAAACGCATTAAAACGCGTGCAAAGGGCAGAGCGGATCGTGTTTTCAAACGATCTTGTCATATCACCGTGAAAGTATCGGATAACTAGGAGAGAGATCAATGGGTCAAAAAGTACATCCAAATGGTATCCGTCTAGGCATCGTAAAAAAGCATAGCTCAGTTTGGTATGCCGAGCGCGGTGAGTATGCGGATTTATTGGAAAATGACATTAAAATTCGTAACTGGTTAATGAAGGAGTTGTCTCGAGCATCAGTTTCAAAAATTGATATTGAGCGTCCTGCAAAATCTTTACGCGTTACCATTCATACTGCCAGACCAGGTATCGTGATTGGTAAAAAAGGCGAAGATATTGAAAAGTTACGTAGAAAAATTGCTGATATGGCTGGCGTTCAAACTCAATTGAATATTGAGCAGATTCGCAAGCCAGAGCTTGACGCGCAATTGGTTGCGGACAGCATCGCTCAACAATTGGAAAAGCGGGTTATGTTCCGTAGAGCCATGAAGAGAGCTGTTCAAAATACTTTGCGTGCTGGCGCTGAGGGTATCAAGGTTCAGGTAAGTGGTCGTTTGGGTGGTGCTGATATTGCGCGTGCTGAATGGTATCGTGAAGGTCGCGTGCCTTTACATACATTGCGTGCTGATATTGATTATGCAACTGCAGAAGCAAGCACTACTTACGGAATTATTGGTGTTAAGGTCTGGATTTTTAAAGGTGAGGTTTTTGGTGATCAACCACAAGTTGCGGTTGAAGACAAACCCAAAAAGAAACCTGCCCGAGCTAAGAAAAAGTAGGGGAATAGACCATGTTACAACCAAAAAGAACGAAATTTCGTAAGCAGCATACAGGTCGTAATCGCGGTGTAGTTAACCATGACGTTAGCTTTGGCGAATTCGGTCTGAAAGCAACTGAACGTGGTCGTATGACTGCGCGTCAGATTGAAGCTGCCAGACGAGCACTGACAAGACACATTAAACGTCAGGGTAAAGTATATATTCGTGTTTTCCCGGACAAACCAATTACCAAAAAACCATTGGAAGTTCGTATGGGTAAAGGTAAAGGTAGTGTTGAGTATTGGGTAGCACAAATTCAACCAGGACGTATGTTGTTCGAGGTTGAAGGAATTGGTGAAGATTTGGCAAGATCAGCGTTTTCGCTGGCTGCTGCCAAGCTTCCTTTTAAAACAACTTTTGTCAAGCGGACGGTAATGTAATGAATGCACGAGAGTTGAGAGAGAAGAGTGTTGAGGAGCTTCAGGCAGAATTGCTTGAGCTACGAAAAGAACAGTTCAATCTACGAATGCAAAAAGCGACAAGTCAAACAGAACAGACTCATACCTTAAAAGAGGTAAGACGCAATATTGCACGCGTAAAAACGGTTCTAAACCAGAAAGCCAGCACAGCATCAGAAGGAGTGGCCTCATGAGTGAGCAAAAGGCGACCAAACGTACGTTAACCGGCAAAGTTGTGAGCGACAAGATGGATAAAACCATCACTGTTAAGGTTGAGCGTCAGGTAAAGCACCCTATCTATGGGAAATTTATCAAACGTTCTACCAAAGTACATGCTCACGATGAAGCAAATACGTGCCAGATAGGTGATGTTGTCACTGTTGTGGAAAGCAGACCGTTTTCCAAAACAAAAAGTTGGCAATTAGTTGAGGTGGTTGAAAAAGCTAACTAATTTTGAGTTAGCTGAATCAATTGAATAGTGATATACTCCTGCACCTTTTGTAACAAGCGATTGAAAAGGTCGGGAATGATTGGAGAAAACCAATGATCCAGATGCAAACAACACTTGATGTGGCGGATAACAGCGGCGCGCGTCGAGTGCAATGTATTAAGGTTCTTGGCGGCTCGCATAGACGTTACGCAAGAATTGGTGACGTGATTAAGGTCAGCATCAAAGAAGCGATACCGCGTGGTAAAGCTAAAAAGGGTGACGTAATGAATGCGGTTGTTGTCCGAACCAAAAAAGGGGTTCGTCGTCCTGACGGTTCGTTAATCCGTTTTGATGGCAATGCGGCTGTTCTTCTGAACAACAACTTGCAACCAATTGGCACTCGTATTTTTGGGCCTGTTACACGTGAATTGCGTGGTGACAAGTTTATGAAAATTGTGTCTTTGGCACCTGAAGTATTGTAAGGGAGCTGGCAAATGCAAAAATTAAGAACTGGTGATGAAGTGATTGTCTGCGTTGGTAAAAGTCGCGGTCAAAGAGGCAAGATCACAAGGGTTTTACGCAACAAGAATCGCGTTTTGGTTGAAGGTGCAAATATGATTAAGAAGCACGTTAAACCAAATCCGCAAGCAGATATTCAAGGTGGCATCGTTGAAAAAGAAGCCGCTATTGATATCTCAAATGTTGCTATTTTTAATTCAAAGACTGGCAAGGCTGACAGGGTCGGCATCAAGGTTTTGGAAGATGGAAAGCGCGTTCGAATTTTTAAATCGAGCGGTGATTTGATCGACTTGTAATCGAATGATTACGGTCAAATTTAAATGTAAATTGGTGTAAATATGGCGAAACTGCAAGACACATATAAGGCAAATATAGTTGACGCATTAATGCAAAAATTCAGCTATAAGACAGTCATGCAAGTCCCAAAGATCACAAAGATTACCTTAAATATGGGTCTCGGTGAAGCTGTTGGGGATAAAAAGATTCTAGAGAATGCTTGTAATGACCTGGCGGCTATTTCGGGCCAAAAGCCTATCGTCACAAATGCGCGCAAATCAATTGCGGGCTTCAAAATTCGTGACGGTTACCCTATTGGCGCAAAAGTAACCCTTCGTGGTGAGCGTATGTGGGAATTTTTGGAAAGATTGATTTCCATCGCAATTCCTCGTATTCGTGATTTCCGCGGATTAAGTCCAAAATCTTTTGACGGTCGTGGCAATTATTCCATGGGCGTTAAAGAGCAAATCATTTTCCCTGAAATTGATTACGATAAAGTGGACAAGATTCGAGGTCTGGATATTACGATCACGACCACAGCGAAAACAGATGAAGAAGGACGTGAGTTATTGAGCTCGTTCAACTTCCCACTGAAAAGTTAAGGGGTAAATCATGGCAAAAGTTGCAATGGTACAACGTGAGAATAAACGTACCAAAACGGTTGCAAAATACGCTGAGAAAAGAGCAGCGTTAAAAGCGATTATCGTTGATCTCAACAAGAGTGATGAAGAGCGATGGGATGCACAAGTTGCATTGCAAAAACTACCACGTGACGCAAGTCCGGTGCGTAGAAGAAATCGTTGTCGTATCACAGGTAGACCGCATGCTTATCTACGTAAATTTGGCTTATGCCGAAATAAATTACGCGAGCAGGCCATGCAGGGTAATGTTCCTGGTCTGGTTAAAGCCAGCTGGTAATTGTTGGGAGAATCGAAATGAGTATGCAAGATCCTGTTGCTGATATGTTGACTCGCATCCGTAATGGACAGTCGGCGGGCAAAAAATCAGTGATTATGCCTTCTTCAAACCTGAAAGTTGCAATTGCAGAGGTTTTGAAAGATGAAGGTTTTATATTAGGTTATAGCAAATCTGATGAAAGCGGTAAAATAGCATTGTCTATTGACTTGAAATATCATCAAGGCCGTCCGGTTATTGACATGATTAAACGTGTCAGCCGTCCAGGTTTGCGTATTTATAAAAATGCCAGTGAGCTTCCACGTGTTCTTGGTGGTTTGGGTATAGCAATTGTTTCTACCTCAAAAGGTGTGATGACAGATACTGCTGCACGCAAACTCGGTCACGGTGGTGAAGTCCTCTGTGTTGTGTCATAGGGAGAACGGAAGATGTCAAGAATTGCAAAAAATCCGGTCAGTATCCCATCAGGTGTGACGGTTAATTTCAATGATTCGGTTTTGGCTGTTAAAGGTTCAAAAGGTGAGTTGAAGCAAGAAATTCATGCCTCCGTTGATTTGAATATTGCAGAAGATGTTATTACTGTTTCTGCAAAAGACGGTGTTGACGGTTCAAAAGCAATGTCAGGAACCATGCGCTCGTTAGTGCAAAATATGGTTACCGGTGTTACAGATGGTTTTGAAAAGAAATTGGCATTGGTTGGTGTTGGTTACAGAGCAAAAGCGCAAGGTAATATTCTAGACTTGACGCTTGGGTTTTCACATCCTGTTAATTATGAAGTGCCAGAAGGTATTCAAATTGAAACTCCTTCAAATACAGAAATTGTTGTTAAAGGCATTGATAAGCAACTGGTTGGCCAGGTAGCAGCCAATATTAGAGGTTATCGCCCACCAGAGCCATACAAAGGCAAAGGTGTGAAATACGTGGATGAGTACATCCGTCGTAAAGAAGCGAAGAAGAAATAGGGTAGCGTCATGAACAAGAAAGTAGCTAGAATTCGTCGTGCGGTAAAAAATCGTATGAAAATGAAAGAGCTGGGCGCCATTCGCTTGGTAGTCAATCGTACGCCACGACACATATATGCACAAGTCATCTCGTCTGAAGGTGGCAAGGTGTTGGCTTCTGCTTCAACTCTTGATAAAGGGTTTAAAGCTAAATCAACAGGTAATGTTGAGTCAGCCAAAGAGATTGGCAAGTTGATTGCTGAAAGAGCGACAAAAGCAGGTGTTAAAAACGTTGCTTTTGACCGTTCAGGTTTTAAATATCATGGCCGCGTTAAAGCATTGGCAGATGCTGCACGTGAAAATGGTCTACAGTTTTAAGGGTTAGATTATGGCTAGACAAGATACGAACAACGCTGAAGGCTTGGTAGAAAAGTTAGTCAACGTCAACCGTGTTGCGAAAGTAGTTAAAGGTGGACGCATTTTCTCTTTTACAGCTCTGACAGTGGTTGGTGATGGTAACGGAAAAGTTGGTTTTGGACGTGGTAAAGCAAGAGAAGTTCCTGCTGCTATACAAAAAGCAATGGAACAAGCTCGTCGCAATATGATTCAGGTAGATCTGAAAGATGAGCATACCTTGCAGCATCCAATTACAGCCAGACATGGTGCATCAAAAGTTTACATGCAGCCAGCTTCACAAGGTACAGGTATCATTGCCGGTGGTGCAATGCGTGCAGTATTTGAAGTGGTTGGTGTCGAAAATGTACTGGCAAAAAGTATTGGTTCAACCAATCCAATTAACATTGTAAGAGCAACGATTCGCGGTTTGAGTGATATGGCTTCTCCGGAGTCAGTAGCGTCAAAACGCGGCAAGTCAGTTGCTGATATTTTGGAGTAAAATCATGGCAGCAAAGAAATTCATGAAAGTTACTCAAGTAAAATCATCAAATGGTCGATTGGCTAATCACAAGGCTTGTTTGATGGGATTGGGTTTGAGAAGAATTGGTCATACTGTAGAAGTTGAAGATACACCTTCAACTAGAGGTATGGTGAATAAAGTTTATTATATGGTTCGAGTGGAGGAATAATCTCATGAGTGAAAATACTATGCGATTGAATACGCTCAGCCCTGCTCCTGGATCACGCAAGTCGTCCAAACGTGTTGGCCGTGGTATTGGTTCAACATTGGGTAAAACTTGTGGTCGCGGTCACAAGGGTTTGAAATCACGTTCAGGTGGTAAAGTGAGTGCTGGTTTTGAAGGTGGACAAATGCCTTTAAAACAACGTTTGCCTAAATTTGGTTTCAAGTCCAGAAAATCTTTGGTATCTGCTGAAATTCGTTTAGGCGAATTGAACAAGGTAGAAGGTGGCAAGGTAGATTTGTTGTCACTTAAATCAGCTGGTTTGATCAACAGAAACATTCAACAAGTAAAAGTAATGCTTTCTGGTGAAATTAATACTGCTGTTACTATTGGTGACGGGATCAGAGTTAGTAAGGGTGCGAAAGCTGCCATCGAAGCAGCAGGCGGAAGCATTGCCAGTTAATTTAGCTGGCATTGTATTTTGGGGATAAATTGGATTGATAAATTATGGCTAAAGCTCCATTAGAAAAAAAATCAGGCGGTCTGACAGAGCTAAAACAAAGATTAATGTTTGTTTTAATAGCAATCGTTATCTTTCGTTTAGGCTCCTTTATACCCGTTCCAGGTATTGCTCCAAATGTTTTGGCAGAATTGTTTGGTCAGCAACAAGGAACTATATTAGCTTTATTTAATGTGTTCTCAGGTGGCGCAATGGAAAGAGCAAGTGTGTTCGCCTTGGGTATCATGCCTTACATTACTGCATCAATTATTATGCAGGTATTAAGTTTTGTTGATGACAGACTTAAGGAAATTAAAAAAGAAGGCGAGGCTGGACGTCGCAAAATTAACCAATATACGCGTTATCTGACTTTTGTGCTTGCCACATTGCAAGCTGTTGGAATTTCATCCGGTTTTCCAGGTTTAATGCCAGGTTTGGTGCCTAATCCTGATTTCGGCTTTTATTTTGGCGCAGTGGTTTCTCTGGTTACCGGCACGATGTTCTTGATGTGGTTAGGTGAGCAGATAAATGAACGTGGTATTGGTAATGGTATTTCTATTTTGATTTGTGTCGGTATCGTTGCAGGATTGCCAACCGCTTTAGGTCAAACTTTCGAACAGGCCAAACAGGGCGATTTGAATGTGTTGGCTATGCTGTTAATTTTTGCAGTTGTTGTAGTTGTAACAGCATTTGTTGTTTTTATGGAAAGAGGACAAAGACGTATTGTTGTCAACTATGCGCAAAGACAACAAGGTCGAAAGCTGTATGCAGCTCAGTCATCTCATTTGCCATTCAAAATTAATATGGCGGGTGTAATTCCGGCAATCTTTGCATCAAGTATCATTCTATTCCCAGGCACTATCGCTCAGTGGGTTGGTGGTTCCAATCAGGATGGAAGCTTGTTGTGGTTACAAAACATTGCCAGTCAGCTACAACCTGGCAATCCACTTTATATGCTGATCTATGCTGTGGGTATTATATTCTTCTGCTTTTTCTATACTGCGTTGGTTTACAACCCTAGAGAAACAGCAGATCAATTGAAAAAATCTGGAGCGTTTATTCCCGGAGTACGTCCTGGTGAGCAAACCTCCAAATATATCGATAAGGTTATGACTCGTTTAACTTTCGTTGGCGCAATGTATATTACAGCCGTCTGTTTGTTACCTGAGTTTATGATTTTATTTTGGCAAGTGCCTTTCTACTTCGGTGGAACATCACTATTGATTATTGTTGTTGTTATTATGGATTTTATGTCGCAAATTCAGGCGCATTTAATCTCACGCAACTATGATTCAGTATTGAAAAAGGCTAATTTTAAAAACTATGGTAAAACCGGTTTAAGGTAATATCTGGTTTATTTTTTTCGGAGTAAGAAAATGAAAGTTCGAGCTTCTGTTAAAAAGATGTGCCGTGAATGCAAAATTATTCGCAGAAACGGTAGTATTCGTGTAATTTGTACTGACCCTCGCCATAAACAGCGACAAGGTTAATATTAGTACTTCCTTAATATATCTCTACAGAGAGATTACAAATTGCATTAACAGGTTGATTTTTAATCGTTTCAAGGCTATTATGTCGCGCCTTTTTTAAGGAACCATAATTGAATATCTTGAAACTGAAATTTGGGAGTTAGTTAAATGGCCCGTATCGCTGGTATTAACGTTCCAGTTAACAAGCATTCGGTTATTGCTTTGACATCGATTTACGGTATCGGCTCAAATCGCGCAAAATTAATTTGTGCAAATGCTGGTATTGAAGAGAATCGAAAAATCAAAGACTTGGCTGAATCAGAAATAGAATCACTTCGTAATGAAGTTGCAAAATTCACTGTTGAAGGTGATTTGCGACGTGAAGTGTCAATGAGTATCAAGCGTTTAATGGACTTGGGTTGCTTTCGTGGTATTCGCCACAGAAGAAGCTTGCCAGTTCGTGGACAACGCACCAAGACAAACGCACGTACCCGTAAAGGGCCGCGTAAACCAATCAAGAGATAAGAAGTTATGGCAAAGACACCTCGTTCTCGTAAAAAGGTCAAAAAGCACGTAGTTGACGGAATGGCGCATATTCATGCTTCATTTAACAATACTATCGTGACTGTAACAGACCGACAAGGAAACGCGCTTGCCTGGGCTACTTCAGGTGGTTCCGGCTTTAGAGGATCGCGTAAAAGTACACCATTTGCTGCTCAGGTAGCAGCAGATAGAGTTGCGGAAATGGTAAAAGAAATGGGTATGAAAAATATGGAAGTTTTCGTAAAGGGCCCTGGACCTGGCCGTGAATCAGCCATTCGAGCATTAAATGCAGCTGGTTTCAAAATTACGAACATCACTGATGTCACCCCTATTCCGCATAATGGCTGTAGACCGCCTAAAAAGCGTCGCGTGTAACTTAGGTTTGTTGGAGAAGATAAATGGCGAGATATATTGGACCTAAACTCAAGTTAGCACGTCGTGAAGGCGTCGATCTGATGCTTAAAAGTGGCGTTCGTGCTATTGAGGATAAATGTAAAATTGATCAGGCACCTGGTTTTCATGGTGCAAGGCGTGGTCGACTATCTGACTACGGTTTGCAGTTACGTGAAAAGCAAAAAGTAAGACGTATTTACGGTGTACTTGAAAAGCAATTTAGAAATTATTACAAAGAAGCTGCAAGATTAAAAGGTGCTACCGGTACCAATTTGTTGCAGTTACTCGAATCACGATTAGATAATGTGGTTTATCGTATGGGCTTTGGCTCTACACGTTCTGAATCAAGACAACTTGTTAGTCATAAGGCAATTTTGGTAAATGGTCAATGTGTAAACATTCCTTCTTATCAGGTTAAGCCGTCTGATGTTGTTTCTGTACGTGAAAAATCCAAAAAACAGGCTAGAATTGTAGCAGCGCTTGAATTAGCGTCACAAAAAGATAAACCAACCTGGATTGAAGTTGATGAGAAAAAAATGGAAGGTACTTTTAAAAATGTACCAGACCGTTCTGATTTACCAGCAGATATCAACGAAAATCTGATTGTGGAATTATACTCCAAGTAATACTTGAAGAGGATTATTTATGGGCAATGTCACTGAGCTGCTTACACCGCGGCAGATAAAAGTAGAAAGTCAAAGCGAAACCAAAGCCAAAATCGTTCTTGAGCCTTTCGAGAGAGGTTTTGGGCACACATTGGGCAATTCTCTAAGACGTATTTTACTTTCATCAATGCCTGGTTGTGCAGTTGTAGAAGTGGAAATTGATGGTGTCCTTCATGAATATACGACTATTGAAAATGTTCAGGAAGACGTCATTGATATCTTGCTAAACCTGAAAGGTTTGGCAGTACAATTGGAAGATAAGGATGAGGCTGTTTTGACTCTGGAAAAGAAAGGTGAAGGAGCCGTTACAGCAGCTGACATTGAAGAGCAAGCAGGTGTTAAAATTGTAAACCCTGACCATCATATAGCCACCTTAACTAAAAAAGGTGTGCTGAGCATGAAGTTGCATGTGAAAAATGGCCGTGGTTATGAACCTGCTGCAGCAAGAAGAAAAGACGATGAGGATGATAATAGTATCGGTAGATTACAGCTTGATGCTTCATTCAGCCCTGTTCGTCGTGTTTCTTATGTTGTTGATTCTGCACGTGTTGAGCAACGAACAAACCTTGATAAACTGGTTATCGATTTGGAGACCAATGGTACTATCGAGCCAGAAGAGGCGATCAGACGTTGTGCAACTATTCTGCAACAACAATTAGCTGCATTTGTTGACTTACAGGATGAAAAACAGGTTGTTCCTGAAAAAGAAGAGCCTGAGGTTGATCCAATTCTATTAAGACCAGTTGATGATCTTGAATTGACAGTAAGAAGTGCAAATTGTTTGAAAACAGAAAATATTCATTATATTGGTGATTTGATTCAACGTACTGAAGTAGAGTTGCTTAAAACTCCTAATCTTGGTAAGAAGTCATTGACTGAAATCAAGGATGTTTTGGCTTCACGTGGACTGTCTTTAGGCATGCGTCTTGAGAATTGGCCTCCTTCAAGTATTATGGATGATATGTAGAATTTACCATTTATGGTAGTTTTATTGTGATCGAAAGATCGCACATAAAGTAAGTATTCTGAAAGCCCGGTTTAACCGGGCTTAAATTCAGGATATTAAATAACATTAACTAAATAATATCAGTACTATTGCAGGCTGGTAACGAGTAGGTGAAAAAATGCGTCATCGTCATAGTGGTCGTCAACTTAACAGAAATTCCAGTCATCGTCAGGCGATGTTTAAGAATATGTCTGTTTCGCTTATTGAACATGAATTAATTAAAACAACTTTGCCAAAAGCCAAAGAACTGCGTCGTGTAGTAGAGCCCTTAATTACATTGTCAAAAGAAGACAGTGTTGCAAATCGCAGGCTCGCATTCTCTCGTACACGCAGTAAATCAGCAGTTGGTAAACTGTTTGATGAATTAGGCCCAAGATATCAGGATCGACCTGGTGGGTATCTGAGAATTATTAAAGCTGGTTTTAGAGCAGGCGATAAAGCGCCAATGGCATATGTTGAATTGGTTGACAGACCAATTATAGAAGTAGAAGATGTGGAAGAAGTAGAAGCCACAGAAGAATAGTTTAGTTTTGAGATTGAAATTGGCCAGAGATTACTCTGGCTTTTTTTTGCCTGTAATAAAAAGAAAATGGCTGGAAATGAGTATCATAATTAATGCACCGAATTGTGAGCCAGACATAAATAAAATTTGTTTAGGATTAATAGATAAAAACTCGACTAAAAATCGGCAGATACCCCATAAAAAAAGTAAATTAAAAAATATGAAATAGTGTTTTTGTTCTTTAAAGGTAAGACGGTTAAGATAAAAATATATTATCACTGAGTAAGCAATTTCATATAGCGGTAATGGATGTACATTCTCTTTTGTTGGCTCCATACCGTTTGGAAAACTCATCCCCCAAGGTAGATCGGTTTTTATGCCATAGCAATTATCTCCGGCAAGAAAACATCCAATTCTTGCAATAGCATAACAAATGATCACAGCTGGAGCAGCATTATCAAGTAAAACAGAAAGGTTTATCTTATTAATTTTTGAAAAGATAAAAGCTGTAAGAATAGCACCAAGTAATGCTCCCTGACTTGAGTAGCCTTGACTAAAATCAGTTAGATATTGATATGGATAATAATCTATGTATTTAACTACAAACAGAAGTTTTGAACTAATGACAGCTGATACTACAAGTGCCAAAATATAAAGATCGAAATTTATCGAAGATGCGTTTATGGTTTGAAGTCGTTTTAAATAAAGAAAACGACCTGTTAAAAATGAAATTGCGAGCATTAATCCATAGGTGGAAATCATGTGATTTTGAGTAATTGTTAAGTAAGGAAACATATTGATCAGCTTATATAATTAAATCTCAGAATTAGATGAAATTGGCATAGTTGTAAAAAAATATTAATAGAACATGTTATAAATAAATCATTTTTAATAATTATATTTAAATTTTATGTAAAGTAGATAGAATGTAGCACCTGTTAACATTTTATACTATAACAATAATAAGCAGCTGTTAACAAGTTATTACATGACGTTATATATTTGTAAAAGGTGAGTTAGTGGGCTATTTTTATTAGATTGATATTGTTTGTCTGACGATAAAAAGGTTTTACAAAATAAAACACCAGACGCCAGCAGTAGAACAAAAAGAAAGGTTTGGAGGTACAATTTGGTTGTTGTAGCAAGTGATAGAGTCAAGGAGGCTCAGCTTCGATATCCTGGAGCAGATCACTATTTGCAAGGATGGTATCAAATACTTAGTAAGGGAAGCTTCAAATCTGAAGCGGCTTTAAAGGTCGTTTTTGGAGATATTCGAGGCTTTAGTCATCAATATCGTTTTCCAATTCCAGAGTCTACCTTGTTGGTTCATACGTTAATAAATTTTGAATCACAGGTTGCGTTGATAGAAGAAATCAAGCCGGGCAATCATTAGGAGATTTGTATGCAAGAATCACTTGAAAAAGCAGTACAGTACTGGGACATGGTTGCTCCGGTAATTGATATTCCAAAAAATAAAGAAGATTATGAACATCTTGTAAGTAATATAAAGGATGCTATTACTTTGGTTGAAAACCGCCCAAATCATCATTTATCTGGGCTAATCGAAGCAATGGGAAAAGCAGCCAAAGAATATGAAGGCGAGGCGTTACTTGAGAATCAGGGTAATGGACTAAAAGCACTAAAGTTTTTGATTAAATTACATAAAATAAAGCAGTCTGATTTGAAAGAAATTGGTAGTCAGGGAGTTGTTTCAGAAGTATTAAATGGTAAAAGATCCTTAACACTAAGACATGTTAAAGAGTTATCAAAAAAGTTCAGTGTGTCACCCAGTGTATTCATCGATGTGTAGATTGGGGTACCTCAATCTACACTTTCAAAAAATCAATTTATAGAAATTACGACAAAATAAATACACAGATTAAAGCGGTACTGCCTTATTCCATGGTTCAACTTCAAAAGTATGTGAAAATACCCAACTACTATATTTGCTACTTTTTTTGTTATCTTTATTTAAAGTTCTCTGCAACACGCTTTGGTGAATGAATAATTGGCCGTGTATTTCATTATTCCATGAACGAACCTTTTTTGGATAGGCGGCGGCGATTCCATTTCGAGAGTCATGCATAACACCATCAGCATCCTGAGATATATCAACCTTGTGATGCGGGTATATTAAAAAACCATGTTGTTGAGCTTTTTGCAACATCCAGACGAAAGGAATATCTGAAAGGTTTTGCTCCTTATAGCCACCGCCAACATCAGTATGCACACCACAAAACCAGACTTGTTGCATTTTTTGGTGATCAAGCAATTCTTTATCCCACAAAGATGGTGAAAAAACCTTGCGTTCCTCATCAATTGCTAATGCATGGTACGCATTTTCAACTGAAGGGCTTAATTTTTGATTATGGAAATTATGTTTTAATCCAGGGATCTTGTTCATAAACCAGTCAAGGGCTTTAACAGGAAGGCCAAGAGCATAAACCGTATCCCAGACTCCTAAAAATTTAATTTTAACCCACATGTTATGATTTTTAGATAGAAAGCTATCAGCAGCTTTTTTGCGCTTATTTTTATTTGATATTTTGTAAATATCATAGGCTTCCTGGATAAGTTCGGGACGAGATTTTGGAAGTAAACCAAATAAATCGATAAAACCGGAAAGACTACGTACAGTCGCCGCTCCGCGGCTAAAACCAAAGAGATAAATATCATCACCAGCATTGTAGTTTTCAAATATAAATTGATAGCATTCGATGATATTTTTACTTATACCAGCACCAGAAACACTACCAGAAATTTTACGCCAACCGGTTCCAAGACCTCTATCGTAAAAAACAATTTGATCCGGACTGCGGTCTTTTGCAAGATTAAATAGTTTATAAACGTTTGTATTATTACCCTTACCGCCTTCCTGGCCTGTGCCATCAGAAAGCACAATAATATTCTTTTTCATGATGTTAGCTCCATTTGTTTTCGAATATTAAATCAATAAAAGTCTAATTTGAAAAGAGATTTATGTGTAAACATATGTAACTGAGATATGAAAGAATTGTAAATAATGATGTTGTGGTAGAATAGCGAAGAAATTTTTAGGGGAATTTATGCCAGAGCAGATAGTTGAATTTATAAATAATAATATTGAATGGGCGAGCCTGATTGTGTTTGCAATTGCATTTCTGGAATCGATGGCTATTGTTGGTTTATTAATGCCTGGCTGGGTATTGTTGTTGGCAATTGGTGGATTAATTGGCGGTGACGTGCTTCCATTCTATCCGATTGTTATTGCAGCGTATCTGGGGGCAGTCATAGGAGAATACATTAGTTATTATGTCGGATATCATTATCATGAAAAATTTCTACAAATCAGGTTTTTTTCTGAAAGAAAGAAGTTGATAGAAAAGGGTAGAGTGTTTTTTAAAAAACACGGAATTTTAGGTGTTTTCGTCAGTCGTTTTTTTGGTCCGGCGCGTGCGGTCATTCCGTTGGTAGCCGGAATCTGTGAAATGAAAAAAAGGCATTTTATATGGGTAAATCTGGTATCAGGTATGATCTGGGCGCCAGCATATTTAATTCCAGGAATTTTGCTGGGTGCAGCAGTTTCTGTAGATAAACAACAAAGTTACATAATGCTTGCATTCATTGTATTGATTTCAGGAAGCATGGTGGCAAGTTATAAAAGTTTCAGAAAATGGCAAAATAATGAGAAAGAGAAGTCTGGATTACCAATAATGAGCATAATACATGCGTTATTGTCTTTAATGATTTTAGTATATTTTGTTCAGTCGGAATACTGGAAAAGTTTTAAGGAAATTATTATGACTGTAGTTTCAAAATTATAAGATAAGAAAACCTGAGGACTATATCGAACTCAGGTTTTTTTGTGAAAACAAATCTATTCTAATGTGAATTAACTGATGTCACGGAAGTTGTCTCTGGCTCTTCAATACCAGCCAGTTTGCTCGACCAGTTTTCCATATTCTTCTCGGCAATACTTTGCATCATGCTGAGGGAATTGGAGCCCATGATAGTATTCAGAGGGCTTTTGAGACCTGCACGGTGTTGCATAAAAAGTTTAATGCTATGCTCTAAAAAACGACTCATCATTGCTTGCATGGAATCGCCATAAAAACGTACAAATTCCTTTAATAACTCTGTCCCAAGGATTGGTTGGCCAGATGTTTCTTCTTCCGCAATAATTTGAATAAGTGTACAGCGCGTTAAATCTTCATTGGTTTTGGCATCAATAACCTTGAATTCACTATATGACATGACTAAATCTTTAACATCGTGCAAAGTGATATAGCTGCTGATTTTCGTGTCATAAAGACGACGATTCGGATATTTCTTTATTACTCTTATCTCTGACATTGTTCCATCCCGCTTTGGATAACGATTTAAATTTTCAGAATATAAAATACATTCAGAAAGAATAAACCATTATTATTATTACATGATATAGTAATTATTTATTATTTCATTTTGTGCAGTGTAACAATACTCGAAATAAAATAAAATAGAAATAGCAAGATTTCACTAAAAAATATTATTTAGTCAGCCAAGAACGTCAAAAATGGTAATTGTAACCCATTGATAACTCACGTTGTGATTCTCCATTTATTTTTAACAAAGAAAAATCTAGAGAAAGAGTGTGGTTTGGTGAAAAAAGATAAAAAGAATTTTTAAACTTTGCTGATTGAAATAAAAACTCATCATCAAATAATGTTTTTTTATATTTAAAATCAAATTGAGTGATGCCTATTGAATGATTTCTAATTGCGCCAAGATTTACACCAGAAAAACCAGATATAGGAGTGTTTAAGTTACCGCTGTATTGTATACCTAGGTTAAGAAGAGAATAAAAAATAGTATCATGGTTACCTTTTTTAGATTTACCTAACCCCATTTCAAAGTTGTTAATATAAAAATTATTATTGTTGTAGTACAACAAAGAACGATTTATATCCATAGACCAGGAAACAGGAGAATTATTAAATTCTGTAATAGGAATAAAGGACTTGAGAGAAAGTAAATTAAAATGTGTTAGAGATAGGTTATTGTTATCAAGTGAAAAATCTGCATCAAGAAACGAAACCTGACTGCCAAAAGTTTGATGTGCCAAGTTATCCATCAGTCTATGATAGCCTAGTGAAAAATTTATAGATTGATACTGTTTAGATTCAGAGCGATGGTGAGATATGGTTAGTCTGTGCGCCTTATGAGGTTGTATATAGGAATGATTAACTTGCTCTTTTGGTGTGAATACGCGTTCGAAGTTTTCAAATAGAGGAGAGAGCCTATTAATATTTTTTTCACCTTGAGTGCGTGTTATGCGTTGATCTTGAACTAAAATATCTATTAAATTAATGCTTGCTTGTAGAATATTTTGCTTTTCAATTGTTGGAAGTTTATAAAAATCATTATTAATAGGTTTTCCAAGAGCTAAATCAAAAATAATTTCCTTTGTATCAGCGTCAAACTTGGAAACTGTTGTACTAAATTTTGTCAGTGATGAAGGAATGTAAGTTGAAGAGTCAATTAGATTTCTTTCATATAAAATATCTACTGTATCTGAAGGAAGAGTGTAAAATGGTAGTAAATCACTAATTGAAAATTGACTATCAATGATTTGCAAAAAGGCAAGAATCATATATGAACAGTTGTAGTCAAAGAAATAGTATTTAAATTGGGCATATTTAAGTTGCCATAAAACATCAGAGATATGCGATAATTTAATAGGTGATATATTTAGTTGAAATTCCCAAATATTTCTATTCTCAACATAATTATATTCCCTTAATTTGATATGGTAAGGAACAAGCTTAAATTGACCAACAAAATCGCCAGACATTCCACCTTTAATATAGTCAATAAATGAAATGTTAGAGGGTAACTTAGCAACGTAGTTAATTGATATGGACTTATTTTTAGGTATAGTATTATTATTCAAACGTAAAAAGGTATGTCCAAAAACTGAAGAAGGGCTATTCATGTAGGCGGCTGGCATAATTAAGGATACAGAAGTAAATTTATATTTAGATTGCCACGATTTATAACCACTACAATGCGCAGTAAAATCAAAGTGAGAATTAATAAGATTATATTGAAGAAGAAATTTATATCTAACTGGATATTTACATTTGATATTAATGTTTTCAGAGGTTGTCTTGGATTTAAATAATTGAATAGATGCTTCAAGCTCATTTAACGGGTTATTTTTACCGTCTGTAGAAAGAAAAAAAGAGTCATTAGATATTAAGCTGCTAATAGATTGACCTTCCTTAATATAAAAATTTATTGACAGCCATTGTTTTGATGTCGAAATTAAGTTGTAATCTGACTGACCCTGAACGATATAACTGTTTAGGAGAATCAAGTGTAATAAAATAAAGTGATATATTATTTTTTTCAAAGTGAATATTTATATTTGTAAAAATGTGGTACTATTTTTTTGTGTTTTGAATTATAAAAGAAAGCACATTAAATATATACGAAAAGATAATTAAAAGGTGGAAAATAATGAAAGTAAAAAATATTATGATTTTAGGATGCTTATTTTTATTGTCAGCTTGTGCAACTATAATGGATGGAGAGACACAGATTCTGAACATTCAATCATCACCATCAGGAGCGACAGTAACTATAAATGGACAAGCGGTTGGTGTTACGCCTCTAACCATACCAGTAACAAGAATGGATAATTCAGTAATGAAAATCAGTCTTGAAGGATACAATACACAAGAAATTGATATGACAACAAAGCTTAACCAGATGTTTTGGGGGAATTTCATTTTCGGTGGCCTATTTGGTTCAACTACAGATTCTGTAACTGGTGCCAGTATTGAATATAGCCCTAATCACTTTAATATCCAATTAGAGAAAAAAAGTTAATGCGCAATTTTGAAGGGGCGAAAGCCTCTTCATATAAAATATTTTCTATTGTTGTCTTATTTATATTTTCAGGTTGCTTATTGGCTGAGGATGAGCTGGGAAAAAATAAAAGTTATATTTCAGAAGTGGAATTTAACCTCGAATATTTTGTACTGCTTAACTTTTTTTCAATTCACGATGAGTTACAGGCTGAGCAAGGTGATTTTCTTGAAGTAATATTGGATGAAATAAGTATATGTAAAGATGTTAATAAGTCAGAACTTATTAAAGGAATGAGAGAACTAACAAAAAACTCAAAAAATAGTAAAGAGTTTGCAAGACAAATAATAAAATTAAAAGAAAGAAAACAATGTTAAATTTCAATGTTATCAATCAATCTCGGCTGACCCATCCAGCCCGCGACAGCAATTAATAAATCTGAATCATCCCGGTCTGCAGGATGAAGATCAGATTGTCTGATAATTTCAAAATAATCCACTTTGAAGCCAGAATGGCTCAGTGTATTTATCGATTGCTGAATGATGTCATCAAAAGAGCGTTGATTTTGTTTTATCTGCTCAGCTGCTTGTAGAATGACTTGACGAAGAATGGCCGCTTCCTGTTTTTCTTTATCTGTTAAATAGCCATTACGAGAACTCATGGCCAAACCGTTACTCTCACGAACAATTTCTCCACCAATGACTTCAACTGGTATTCTAAGGTCATTCACCATATTGGATATGATTTTGTATTGTTGATAATCCTTTTTCCCAAAAAATGCATAGTTGGGCTGAACAATATTAAAAAGAATATTCACAACCGTAGTGACACCTTGAAAGTGAGTAGGACGGCTTTTGCCACAAAGATACTCTGTCAATCGATTGGCAATAACATGGGTATGGATTTCTTTTCCTAGAGGATAAATATCCTTTTCTGAAGGAGTAAATAAATAATCAGTGGATATGGCAGATAATTTTTGAATGTCCAATTTGAGCGTACGAGGATAGCTGGACAAGTCTTCACCTTGTCCAAATTGCAAAGGATTGACAAAAATGCTACAAACAGTGACGTCCGCTTTATTCTTCGAGAGCTCAATTAATGAAAGATGTCCTTCATGCAAATTACCCATGGTAGGAACAAAGCCAATAGTTTTACCTTCGGCCTTGAGATTGAGCATCAATAATTGGAGTTCCTTGGGATCAGAGATAATTTGCATTGTAGGTGTGCTAATTTTATTGGTTATTCAAAACTGTGATCTGCAGTGGGAAAGCTTCTTTCTTTTACCTGCCTGATGTAGAGTGAGATCGCATCAGCGATAGTTTCAACACCTTTTTCGGCTACAAAATCCTTAACGAATTTTGGTCTGAAATCAAGATTTAAACCCAGCATATCGTAAAGTACTAATACCTGACCATCAGTGTGAACACCAGCGCCTATACCAATGGTCGGAATAGATAACTGATCTGTTATTTTTTTGGCAAGATCAGCGGGAACACATTCAAGTACCAGCATACTGGCCCCTGCTTCCTGTAATGCAATAGCATCCTGAATAATTTGGCTAGCCTGCTCTTCATCTCTTCCTTGCACTCGATAACCACCAAGTGCGTCGACCGATTGGGGCGTTAACCCAAGATGAGCGCATACAGGTATGCCAACATCAGATAATTTTGCGACAGTATCAAATAGCCATTCACCACCCTCAAGCTTGACCATGTTGGCGCCAGACTGCATAAGTAATGTAGCATTATCAAGAGCTGCATCAACTGTAGCGTATGTCATGTAGGGCATATCACCAATAACAAAAGCAGACTGATTACCACGAACTACAGCCTCAGTGTGATAACACATTTGCTCAATAGTAACAGGCACAGTAGTTCTATTGCCCTGAATAACCATACCTAATGAATCTCCTACCAAAATAACATCAATTCCCTGCTTTGATAAAAGGTTGGCATAAGTAGCATCATAAGCAGTTAGAACTGTAATGGGATCTTTTTCAAGCTTCATTTGGCTTAGCTTGTGCAAGGTAGTTAATTTCATGAGTAAGTCCAGTTCAGTTTAAATAGTATTTTTTTGTGAAACAGAAGAACAAAATTATAATCAGTTACAGACAAGAATAATAGTATAAAGGTGTAGAAACAGCATTAGCCTACAACAGGGTTGAAATAATGCCGCCCTGGTTTGATATTTTCAATGTGAGTTAATAATTGTTGGTAATGATCTTCATTGTTGACCAGATCCATGCCTGATGCATTGACAATCAAAAGTGGAGAACTATTATAATAATGAAAAAACTGAGTATAGGCATCGTTTAACTGGTTGAGATAATCAGCCGTAATTGAAAACTCCATGTTTTGATTGCGTTTTCTAATACGTTTTAACAGGACATCTACAGGGGCTTGTAAATATATGACCAAATCAGGTCGTGGTGCATCAATAGTCAAGTTGTCATAAACCTGTTCATAAAGTTTGTATTCATCGGGGTTCAAGGTAACCTGTGCAAACAAACGATCCTTATCCATTAAAAAATCTGCAACACGATTTTGAATAAACATATCCTTTTGAATTAATTTTTTTAGCTGTTGCGTTCTTTGAAACAGGAAAAAAAGCTGAGCAGGTAGAGCGCCTGTTTTTGGATCTTGATAAAAACGCTCAAGAAATGGATTTTGTTCCTCATGCTCATTAACCAATTCGCCTTGAAAAGTTTGAGCCAATTTTTCAGCAAGCGTCGTTTTTCCAACTCCAATGGGACCTTCAACGGCAATAAAGTTATGTTTGCTGGATTGTTTTTCCAGATGTTTATCAGATCTATGTCGTTTGGTTTTAGTCACAGTTTTGTGATCCCATCTTTATTGATATTTTTAACAAGAGTCGAGATCCCTAATCCATCAGGTAAAATTAAATCAGGTGAAATTTCATGTAAAGGCATTAAAACGAAATTTCTATGATACAAACCATAATGGGGGACACATAGTCTTTCAGACTCAATGGTCTCATTATTGTAGAGAAGAAGGTCGAGATCAAGCGTTCTGGGAGACCATCTTTCTGAATTTCTGACTCTGCCATGTCGTATTTCTATCAATTGTAATTCATCAAGCAGAAAAACTGGAGACAGAGAAGTATAAATTTTGGCAACTGCATTAATGTAATCAGGTTGTGCAAATCCGCCTAGTGGACGAGAACGATACAAACTGGAAACAGAAATTACATTAATGGTTTCAAGGTGTTGTAACGATTCAATTGCCAGATTAATTTGATTGACAGGCTCATCAAGATTGGAGCCCAATCCAATAAAGGCTGTAGCCTCTTTTTTAGTGCTATCATCACTGGCATTGTAAGTCGTGTTATTTTGAATAGTCATATCCGGAGCCATACAACATCAAATTTCAAGCGGGTTTATTTTGTAAAACGCCGTTTGTTCTGTTTTTCCTTGTAGTTTCTTCTACGCTGATTACTTTTTGTTGATTGTCTGGTGAGATAGCCTATCATTGTTTCCTGCCCCTGACTATCCTGAAGTTGTATTTGTGTCCACCAATTTGCCAGTTGACTGAGCTGTTTGTCTTTACCAGCACGGAGACAAAGAAAATCATAGGCTGCTCTAAATCTTGGGTGAGACAAAACAGAATAAATTTGTCTGGGTTTTTGATTTATTAATTTGGATTGCAGATCCCAAATTTCTCTTATTACAGAAGAAAATCTTTTGGGTATTGAAACCAATGCAAGTTGATCATTGAGCACTTGAGTACTGGCCTTTTGGTAAGCAACATAGGGTTTAAGACCTTTGTTTATATGAAAGGAAATTGAATCCAGCAATGGTTTCCACAATAAAACTGCGAATAAAAAAGCTGGTGTTACAGGTAAATCCTGATAAATTCGTTTATCAGTACTTGCCAGAGCTTCGTAAATAAAGTCAGAAAAGTCCTGCGGTGAAGATGACTCAACAGAATGGTTATTGTTAGTGGTGCGAATGTTACTGGTTTTTGAATCATATGAATCGTACTTTAATGCTTTTGTAGTCTGGGGAAAAAGTTCGTTTGCTACTTTATAAGTTAGTAAATTTTTCCAGATGGTAGAGGCATAACCGGATAAAAATAATTTGTTCATCTCTTCCCATAATCTAGCCGATGAAACATGAGTTAACATGTGAGCCATTTTCACAATCGGTTTTGCTGTTTTACTTTCAATATTCAAATTAAGTTTGGTAGATAATCTGATCGCTCTCAATATTCTCACAGGATCTTCTGTATAGCGGCTTTCAGGATCGCCAATCAGTTTAAGTTGGCGGTTTTTTAAATCAGCCAAGCCACCTGTAAAGTCAGTCAAGGTAAAATCCTTACTGCAATAATATAATGCATTAATGGTGAAATCACGCCTGAAAGCATCTTCCTCAACAGTGCCATAAACATTATCTCTGACCAACATACCTGTTGCGCTGGTTTTCGAGTGTTGGTTTTCGGCGTTATCACTTTGGTGATTTGCTCTAAAGGTAGCAACTTCAATCACTTCACGGCCAAACAAGATATGAGCAAGTCGAAAGCGCCTACCAATTAAACGACAATTGCTGAATAAACGTTTTATTTCGTTTGGTGTGGCACTGGTAGCGATATCAAAGTCTTTGGGAGAAAGTTCAAGCAAAAGATCTCTTACGCCACCGCCAACCAGATAAGCCTCAAACCCGGCTTGATTGAGTCGTTGCAAAACTTTAAGTGCATTGGGGCTGATATTTTTGCGAGAAATAATATGATCAGCTCTGCCCAATTTGATCGTTTTGGGCTGAGCAACTTTTTTAAATTTCTGAAAAAGGGATTTAATCATTCAAATCTACAGCTGATTGAGGAATGCAGCAATACTTCTGATGCCTCGCCCCGTTGCCCCTGCTGACCATAAAGCATTTTCACTGTCTTTGTAGCAGGCAGCCAGATCAAGGTGAATCCAGCCAGTTTCAGGTGTGCGAACAAATCTGGATAAAAAGGCTGCTGCATTACTGGCTCCACCTGTGCCACCGCCAGGAACCGGACGACTGTTAGCAGTATCGGCATAAGCTGAAGGGCAATTGTTTTGATGTGACATAGTCAGAGGTAATCGCCAGGTTAAATCAAATTCTTGTTTGGCAATTTGATCAAATTGGCTTGCCAGATTTTCATCCATTGAAAAGAGTGCATTGTAACTGTCGCCAACGGCAGTCATGGCTGCGCCTGTCAAAGTAGCAGCATCAATAATCAAAGGTGTATCAGTTTCACTGGCATCAATCAAACCGTCAGCAAGTACTAACCGACCTTCTGCATCAGTGTTGACTATTTCTACACTGGTACCATTTCGGTATTTCAAAATATCAGCCAATTTATAGGCATGACCACTTACGAGATTTTCCGCACAACATAAATAAAGCTTTACGCGCTTGTTGAGTCCATTGGCAATCGCCAATGCTAACGCAGCTGAAACTGTTGCAGCACCGCCCATGTCACTTTTCATGTGTAGCATACTGAGGGTTTGCTTCATACTGTAACCACCACTATCAAAAGTGATACCCTTACCTACAAGAGCAGCAGCGGGAACTTCTTTTTCCAATCCTTTTGGGCAATAATCAAGTGTTAACAACGCCGGTGGGTTGACGCTACCACGACCAACGCCATAAATACCTACATAGCCTTTGTCCTTTAATTCTTCACCGCTAATAATGGAATAATTTACCGAATCTGGAGCCAGTTGAGTTAAGTACTCACCAACCTGAGTAGCCAATTGCATTGGCGGTAAATCTTCCGGTGAAAGGTTGATGAGTTTTCTTGCCCAGCCATAGATTTTAATACGACTTTTTAACTGCGCCATTTCAGCTTCAGGTAACTCGGCATATTCCAGTTCTGGCATTTTTATGGGTGAGTATAGTCCTTGCCAAAAGTGCCATTGCGCTTCAAGCGTCCAGGTTCCCGTTAATTCCACCTTGGGCATTTTCATACCATTAATAGTACGACCTGCTTTTTGAATCGTTTCAAGATTTTTTGCATTATCTTCCAATGATTGCAGATGAATAATCGCACCATTTGAATCGAATGATAAATTGGCTTTGTCGCCCCACTTGCTATCAATTGAATCGGTTGTGAGTGAAATAGTAAATATTTTAGACATTTTATAAACTCCTGAAATGGCGCTTAATCAAGCAGCAATTATTATTGTAGTAGTTAATCAAGCTGAATTTAATCAAGTAAATGCCCCAACTTGCCATGTTTGGTAGATAAATAGTGTTCGTTGTGTGGATTTCTACCAAATTGTAACGGAACTCTTTCTATTACTTCAATATTAGCAGCTTGCAAGGCTTCAACTTTTTTTGGATTATTGGTCATTAAGATGACTTTGGCAATACCTAGCGCAGCAAGAATTTCAGCAGCGCCGGTAAAGTTACGCTGATCAGCCTGAAAACCCAAATTTAAATTCGCTTCAACGGTATCCTGCCCTTCATCTTGCAAGGCATAGGCCTTGATCTTGTTGGATAATCCAATGCCACGACCTTCCTGTCTTAAATAAACAATAACGCCGCTACCTTTCTCAGCAATTTTTTCCATCGCAGCTT
>Ga0224501_10000450_pt1 | contig 32840 bp, 24 predicted proteins | sample SF_Oct11_sed_USG_4_FD_169105 | JGI IMG/M metagenome (GOLD analysis project Ga0224501, IMG submission 169105) | Sediment microbial communities from San Francisco Bay, California, United States - SF_Oct11_sed_USGS_8_1 | ecosystem: Environmental > Aquatic > Marine > Sediment | place: USA... | reverse complement strand
CATTATAGCCGCCTGATGCGTAATCCCGGCAAGCCGATGGATCTGACCCGCAACTACATGTGGACCCTACAAGCTGACCAATTGGCTCTTCTCTAAATTCAGATGGACCAGATGGTTTCTGCCAGCCACACGCACTGCATTTATCTTCAACCAACGTCCAGCCTGATTGAGGCTCCCAGCCACCCGCACCGCCATTAAGACTACAATCCCATTCTTTTTCATAAACCAAACCTCCTCCTGTTAGTCCCGCCGGACAAGCAAGAGTTTCCGTAGTCTTCAATGAACTATCACACGTACAGGCCGGAATCGGGCTATACAAACCAGATGTACACTCATAAGGATCAGGTAATCCGCCCGTTGTTGTCCCCGGACATACACAATTAGAGACATAAATGCTGCTTTTACCTACAGCATTTTGTGACCCCAGACCCGGCCAGCTCCAGGTAAAATTATTGGTCGTTCCCGTAGGGCAAGGAATCTCCCACACATATGGATAAAAGGATGAAACATTACAAGCACATTGCGATGCATCCACCGCAATCGGGCTAGCGCTGGTTACCGGCTTATTATCAACACATGTAACATCGTAAGTTAACGTCACAATACCGGACAAGCCAAAACCGGACGTGCCATTAACCATATAATAATAACTCGCACAACTCTTATATTGAACAGATGTTCCCGGCTGACAGACACAATTACTTGTATCATTATAAATTCCCTGAAACCAATTATAGGTCTGTGGACAGCTGTGCTTTGCAATTGTTGTTATATTACCTGTCATATTAGCACCGCATGGTATCTGACTCGCCCTATAATCTTCACGGCACCAGCAATCATTCGCACCGGAAGGCGCTAAAGACCCCCCATAAGGCTCATAAGGCTGTGTATTAGGTCCTGCCAGTGGCCAGCCTTGTGTAATGTTGCCCACATGGCTACTCCACGGGTAACCTTTTTCATGAGCAAGAATATGACTAAATGTTCCGGCATTACATTGATATGTTTCCCTGATTTGCGAACCGGTGTTGCCTGCATTACAATCCACTTGTGTTCTGGACTCATTATTAATGACATCTATCATATCGGCAACTTCAGTAAAAGACTTACCCGGAACTGTCGATGCAAAATATGCGCTATCATAATCCGGTGTTTTGTAACATTGCCCCGAATATGTCACAGAATATCCACCATCATAAGTCGCCGGAATAGTCACTGTATCACCACACCATGAAACCACGTCGGTATCATTACATTCAATAGGCTGGGAATTACAGATAATCTCGCCGCTGCTATTAACACCGACTAAAAAATCTCCCGCCGGACAAGTCAAAACAACATCGGAAGAGCAAACAGGCTGGCCATTTTGGATACCGACCAGAAACTCGTTACCGCAACTCATACCAACACCTATGGCGCTTGTCTGATATACACCGCTAACATCTTGCAATTGCCCTCCGATTAAAGATGGCGAGAAACAATCCACCGATGGATTTGTCGCATCATATTCACACAAATTCCCCGATAAAAAATTCTGCCGCGCGCGGATTCTACCTTCATCGGCAGATGTAGACCTCACAGCAGCGCTTTCCGAGAGCAACAAATCATCACTTGCTGTATCAGGGTCATCCACCAGACTTGCGCCAATCGCAATATTCGCAGCATTTCGAACATGGATATCTCCGGCATCTGTTTCCGATATCTGCCATTCCGATGTTGTAACCGAGCTGAAAAAATCCATATAGTGATCAAAACCATCTTCGATTTCCCCGAAAACGAAAGTTTCATCCATATCACAATTTTGAATTTCAAGACCGGTACCCGCACAATCAGAAGACTCTTCACCCATTCTGGAATACGCCCCCACCGGATCTTCACCATAGCTTATAACCGTAAAATGCGCCGAATCCTCTATATCTGTCATTTGATCGCCATTTTTATCCAGAATAGTTATACCGCCAGCTCCCATATCAAATGTGCCGACATTAGTCAGTCTATAAGTCACACCATAAACAAGTCTGCTCCCATACGCATCATAGGCTTCAAACTCTTGCATATTGAGAGTTTTAAATGGTAGAGCGCCAATCAAAATTTCCCCGATCCCAATACGGTTACTTGCAGTTGTACAAGTACCACCCACACATGATCCAAATGTCCCAAGCGTACAATCTTCCAGCCCGTACCTTACGTCCCCGCGCGGCGCATCAAGAGGCGCAGGGCAAGGATAGCGTCCAAAAACCGATCGAAACCCACCAATCGCATTTGTTGTTCTATTCACTGCGGCTTCTGTTCTATCAATCCTCTCCTGCACAACCTGTACCCGATACAAAGTAATAGCCGGAACAATCACCAACCCGATTATGACCAAGGCAATAGCCAGCTCTATGAGAGAATATCCATCATCACAGCGCCTTTGAATATGTCTGCTTTTCTTATTTATTAATTGGGCAAAACACATATCGGATCTCCATTGGATGCAAAACCTTTCAGTAATTGACCTGTATCTCTACAATCAATAACATCAAATTCGTTGTCATTTGTACCTACTGGAACAACAATAATAACACCATTTGAGTCAACAGGCACAAAGCTGCCAGAACCATCGGGCTTAACGGCTGTATTACATTTTAAGCGACTTTCTGCTATACTGACCGCTCCTCTAAAATCGCCGGATAGTTCATTACACAGCATCTCTGGCCGCGTTCCGGTGATAATCTCAGGATCAAAACATTCCGAAGAAGAATTACAAATCACATCGGATTTAATATTACCATCCACCCTTATGTTTCCCACCACATCAAGACTTTCCGTCGGACTAGTTGTCCCAATACCGACATCCGTGGCCAGGGTTACAATATGATTTGTAAAATCAACATGAGGAAACCATAAATTCTCAGGCAATGATACTTGATACCGTGTAATATCATCATAAAATCTAGGTCCGGGCGCATAACTTCTAGCACCTGAAGCGCTCCGGTTTTCAGGATGAACATCATTCATAAATCGTCTATCAAAATTACAATTTTCAAAATCATTACTGGTCAGGTTATTCATACAGTTTGAAACTAATACACCATCTTTGGTATATGCACCGTCTCCAGAACTTCCAAAAGAGACCAGAAAGAAATCGGCAGGGGTATTTATTTCCGGAGCAGTAATAACTTTAGTCAAATTATTATCGTCCGGATCAAGACCTATCAGATCAATAGCGCCAACATGATCTTGAAAACTGGCTGGAACTGTTTGATCATACGTCACAGCATATAAAATCTTATTTCCCCAAACATCAATCGTATCCATTTGGCTCATCTGCAAATTCCCAAAGGGCACTGCACCAATCACAACCGCATCCAACGGGTTAAAGGACGTTACACAAAACCCCGCACCGCCCGAAACTCTCCATGTATTATCAGCGCATAACGTAAGATCAGCCAAAACACTGCAATCTCCGCTTATACCGTATGCGGCATTTCCCTCACCAATAATAAGGCTTGCCGGACAGGGATAAGCACCATTACCTGCATTAAAAAACTGATTTATAGAACCTTCGATATTCGCCAGTTTACCGCGTGTATCTCTAAGCCGATCCTTGACAATAGTGGCATTATAAGTTGCCAATAAAGGGGTGACAATCATCCCGAGAATCATGAGCGCTATAGCTACTTCAAGCAGCGAAAAACCAGCATTACAGGCTAAAAAACCTGTAACCCCACGTTCTTCTTTAACTAAACGCTTGTTTTTAATCAAAATTACTCCAAAAACTCAATTACAATCACATTAAGATTAACATGAATTTAGTTAAAATTTTATGAAACTTTTAAGGATATACAAGGTAATTTAGCACAGAAAAGGAATACTATCCTAAAACCGTAAGATCAACAGCTTCACGTCCCTTATCAACAAATTTCAAGGTTACGCGAACACGCTGTCCAGCCTCTAAACTCTCCAGCTCCAGCTTATCAAGCAAGGTTTTATGGATAAATACATCTTTCATTCCATCATCTGGAATAATAAAGCCAAAGCCTTTTTCAGGCTTATACCACTTAACAATACCGCCCATTGCAACAGTGCCTGTTTCCTCATCCACCTCCGGCATAGTGCTCATCACACCTTTATCCAAAACCTCTATGACTTCTCGGACCTGACACCCTTTGGGGCTGTCAAAAACTTTACACATTAAAATTGCACCCTCACCGATGGAATGAAGTCCGGCCTGCTGAAGGGTTGTAATGTGTAAAAACGCATCATAATCGCCCACATCCGGAACCAAAAAGCCGAAACCTTTTGTCCCGTTGAACCATTTAAGATGCATTTTAACTGTTCGGAGTTGTTCTTCAGAAACTGATATTTGTGTAGAATTTTGCAAAGCTCGATGCCCTGTTTACTTGATAAATTGAAAATAATGCTAAATTGTCCGGCAAGAACTGCCATCCAGATATTCTGACATAATGCCTGAAAATTTTATAAAAATCTAGACCCTTTTATTATTTCCGATGCAATAACATTACAAGCAATGTTATAATGTAGATATAAACGTGAAAAACATACAGAGATTACAAAGAACGGAGAACATACATAAATATGCAAAAATGCCTTTATCCATGGCTAAAAAACTATCCTGACGATGTAGACTGGCACAGAGAAATTACACCAAAACCGGTTTACGAGATGCTAGCCGATACGGCACAAAAATATCCAGACAGCACTGCCTTTGACTTTTTGGGCAAGACATATACGTGGTTTCAAATTTACAAATCAGCCTGCAAGCTAGCCAAGGGCCTACAGGACCATGGCATTCAAAAAGGCCAACATATAGGACTATTTTTACCAAACACACCTTATTATCTAATCGCGTATTACGCCATATTAATGAGCGGCGCGACCGTCATTAATCTAAATCCGCTTTATGCAGAAGAAGAGCTTGAAACCTTGATCGAAGATAGTGAAGCCGATTTGATCATAACAGCAGATATAGCCATGCTCTATGATAAAATACATAAGATGCTCCATAATACACGCCTGAAACACGTTGTTATCTGTCCATTTAAAGAAATCCTGCCTTTCCCTAAAAACTGGCTTTTTCCTCTAATAAAGGGCAAAGAACTGGCAAAAATTAAAGCCGATAAACGCATTATTCATTACAATAATATAACCGACAATATCGGCAATTTTACTCCTATTGACATTAACCCAACAGAAGACCTTGCCGTTTTGCAATATACTGGCGGCACAACGGGTTTACCCAAAGGTGCCATGTTGACCCATGCCAATATCTACACAAATACGATGCAGGCTAAATTATGGTTTACCGAAATCAAGGAAGGCGAAGATAAAATGCTAGGCGTCTTACCCTTCTTTCATGTCTTTGCCATGACTGCCGTCATGAATTTTAGTGTGCTTAATGCCCTTGAAATTATCGCATTGCCACGTTTCGAACTCGAAGAAACCCTCAAAGTCATACACAAAAAGAAGCCCGATTTTTTTCCGGCTGTGCCCGCCATTTATAATGCAATTAACAACACGCCTTTACTCAAAAAATACGATTTATCTTCCTTAAAATATTGCCTCTCCGGTGGGCACCTCTAGCTGTAGAAGTCAAAAAAACCTTCGAAGCCCATTCAGGCTGCGTTGTGATAGAAGGCTATGGATTAAGTGAATCCTCGCCCGTAGCCTGCGTAAATCCAGTCAAAGGTGAAAACAAGGCCGGATCGATCGGCTTGCCTTTCCCGCGTACAATTATCGAAATACTAGATCCCGAAGATAGAATCACGCCAATGCCTCTGGGAGAAAAAGGTGAGCTTTGTATTCGCGGCCCGCAAGTTATGAAAGGCTATTGGAAAAACAAGGAAGAAACAAAGCAAACCATGAGCCAGACCAAAGAAGGTGATATGCGGCTTCATACAGGAGATATAGCTATTATGGACGAACAAGGTTATATTTTTATCGTTGACCGAATCAAAGACATGATCATCACCAATGGATATAACGTCTATCCCCGCAATGTCGAAGAAGCTATCTATAAACATCCCAATATAGAAGAATGTATCGTTGCAGGCCTGCCCAACCCACAACGCGGGGAGATCGTCAAAGCATGGATCAAACTTAAAGAAGGGCGAGAATTAAGCGCGCAGGATTTAAAAGAATTCCTTAAAGACAAAATCTCGCCCATGGAAATCCCCAAACGCATAGAGTTTCGCGAGAAACCCTTACCCAAAACTATGATCGGAAAACTTTCACGCAAAGAAATTGTCAACGAAGAACTTGACAAAACATCCTAAAAAAATAAAAAATACAGATAACAGAAATAAAGTTGACAAAACGATACAAAACGACATGGAAATATGATTTAATCCTGTCCGCAATTTCGTGTTTGAGCATAGAAAGACAAATGGAAATAATTTAGATGTCCGCAACCAAAATTATTGCTGCGTGTTTGATGATGGCTTCCCAGACTTATAACGTGCCGCCCGCCTTAATGGTTGGCATATATAAGGCAGAAGGTGGCAAAATAGGGCAGGAAGTTGCCAATGAAAACGGCTCACATGATCTTGGTCCTATGCAAATAAATACAGTCTGGCTCCCCGAACTTGCCAAACGATGGAAAGTAAGCGAAGACAAAGCCCATAAAATGGTGCGCGATGATGCCTGTATAAATACAAAAGTTGCAGCCTGGATTTTGCGTAACCACATCAATGAGACACAAAGCCTATCGCAGGCCTTGCAGCATTATCATTCGAGAACGCCCCGTTACGGAATGAAATATAAACAACGTGTTCTTGACATAATGTATGAAAATGGTCTAATAAAAACAGGTCGCTAGACATTATACACGATAATAAAAATGAGTATGGAAATATCATACACTTTAGAATAACGGGATACAAAGCACATATAATTACAAAATTTTGTTCCCATGCGATAATTATTTTGCACTTATTCTTGATTTACTGATCAATATTGTCTAGTATTTATAAAAGGCTTAATTGTCTTATTGGCTTGTAGGGTAAAAATAACTATGTCACGTAAACTTCTTACTACTTCTTTCCTTAGCATTTTGTTTGTTTCTGGCTGTACTTATTCAGGAACATCGTCCAATCCGAATTTCAGCGGAGGAAGCCCACAGCTTGTGGCATCCCCGGACAAAGTCTCGGCCATGCTTGCCGAATCAGCAAATCGCGCTTCAGTTGCTCTGGAAACACTCGCCTCTGTTGAGCGCGCAAAAACACCGAATGTGCCTATGGCACCGATAGATAATGCGCCCATTGAACTACGCCGAGCTGTAACGGTAAACTGGGTTGGTCCAATTGAGCCTATTGCAAAAACTTTGGCTGATCGCGCCGGATATGGTTTTGTGGTCATGGGTAGTAAGCCTGCTGTCGAAGCTGTTGTATATCTTGATCTTGAGAATTCCCCCGTAATTGATGCATTCCGTGATCTTGGTTTACAACTTGGCATGCGTGGCGACGTTAAGGTTGATGCCCGCAACAAAATGGTTGAAATCTATTATGCACCGCACTCAGGGCTTGCCGGTCCAGAAGGGGATATCTAAACCATGCGGAAATTTTTTGCGTTTTTTATCCTGACAATACTTATTTTCCCAGCGCCTTATCAAAAAGGATATGCTGGCCTGCCCGTGGAATCCGAAGAGCCAATAGTCGACATTGATATGGAGCCGGTAGATATGGAGACCCTTATGACCTACAAAGGTCAGGGCGAATTCATTAAAAACACATTGCCTCTGGATATACGCCTTGATGCAGTCCGTGAAGCCGCTACATCTTTTGGAGCGCGTGGAGGATTAGCCAAACGCACCTATGAAATCCGTAAGGAGCTTAAAACCCGTGAGCGCTATCTTGATAGTGTTTTCAATTTTGCACAGCTTCTAGTCGCAGCGCCCTCAGGCTTTATGATCGAGCCACCGATTATTTCTGAATCACAAAACGCCATGATCATTGATATAGGCGGTCAGACGGCTGCTGTTTCAGACAGAATTTATGATATTGTGCGTAACGCCAAGATTGTTTCTGCCCCTAGAATGTGGCGCCAATATCTGGAACGCGAATGGGGCGAAGTCATTCCGCCGCCTGATATTCTGTTGCCCCAAAACGAGGAAGAACAATTTGAATGGGATAAACATATTAAGATTGGTTGGGATCATGGCTATTCTCAGGCTAACGAAATTTTCGAGCGCGATCTTGCCAGATTAACAACAGATTTCGAGGGTATGGTACGTTACCGTCTGCTTTTAGCACAAGGTATGATTTCACCGCCATACGCTCTTCAACTCGACCGCGGTGTAACAGGCCGTGGTGATCAAATGCGCATAGGTGACCGGGCTGTGCAAATAACCGGAGTACCTACGCTTATCACGGAAACTAAACAATGGAAACCCGCAAGCCGGTAAGCCTTGTCAAAGCTGAAGATGATCATGCGAAGACCTGGCCCGACGAGCCAAATAGGTTTACGCAAGATGATGTGGATGACTTCCTCCTCTGGTGCGTAAAACAAGGTTCGTCCGATATTACAATTCAAAGTGATCGTCCTGTTTATAACGATATAAGCGGGCATCTTTATCCTGGAACATTTCGGGAAATTGATGCTGCCGATATAGGCGTTTTCCTTGAAAAACTCTATGGACCCGAGGCACGCGCCCGTTTGGCTTCAGCCAAAGATCTTGACGTATCCTATGAAATCCGCCCCGACCGCTATACGCGTATTCGCTTTCGTGTAAACATCACAGCAATTCTATCAAAAGGCCGCGATGGCGCTCAGATTACAATGCGAACACTTCCAAGCGATCCACCCACTATGAAAGATTTGAGTATCGAGCAGGAAATCATCGATAACTGGGCGCCTCGACAAGGCTTGGTAGTGGTCACAGGCCCAACCGGATCAGGAAAGAGTACCTTGCTGGCCGCCGGTAATCGTATGCTACTGGAACGCCCGAGAGGCTGCGGCAAAATGCTAACCTACGAATCACCTATTGAATATGTTTATGACTCGATTAAAAGCCCACGCTCTTTGGTTTCCCAGACAGAAATACCAAGGCACCTGCCGGATTTTGCCAAGGGTGTGCGTAACGCCCTTCGGCGCAAACCAGAAATTATCCTCGTTGGCGAAGCCCGTGACCGGGAAACCATCAATGCCGCCATCGAAGCCTCACAAACAGGTCACGCCGTCTATACAACAACTCACACTCTGGGTGTTGCCAACACAGTTTCACGGATGATTTCTGCTTATGAAATGGATGAGCGGGAGGAACGCGCAACCGCACTTGTAGAAACCCTTCGTCTGATTGTTACACAAGCCCTTGTTCCTCGCGTTAATGGTGGACGTTGTGGTGTACGGGAGTGGATGAAATTTCCTGATGATGTTCGCGAAAGATTACTGGATATGCATTTTACAAAATGGGCCAATGAAATCACAAGAATGCTCCCTCAATATGGCCAAAGCATGCAGACTTCGGCCGAGATCGCCTATGAGGCTGGTCAGATTGATCGCCATTCTTATCTGGTTTTATCCTCCAGCACCGGTTCATAATATCTTCATTTTTATGCTATTATAATGTATGCTGTCTTTCTATTGTAAAATTGACGCAACCAAGGAATTTTTATGGTAAAAGAACTCGAAAACCTCGAAGCAAAGATGAACTGGCATTGGCGTGATACCATGCGAACCGTTCGCTTCCTCAGCTTTGATGGGAGATGTGCCTTGCTCGTTCCCGTATGGTTGTTTTATTTGCGTTGGTCGACAATTATCATTAGCTTCATAATTTTCTACGTATTTCGTTTCTTTGAAAACAAAGGCCTCCGTTTTCCTTCCGCCCTAAGGGCTTTCCGCTCATGGATGGTTGGCCGCAAGCGCTCAGGTCTTTTAGGGGTACAAAAACACCGATTTATTGACTACGGTTAATCTGATACAAGTTTAAAATATATTACCTTTATCTTCTTAGGGCTTGAAATTTAAGGATTTTCAGCTTAATCTCATCCTTGTTTGAGTTTAAATTATTTTGTCCTTTGTTGTGCCCTGAAAAAGCACTCATATGGATTAAGGACATCAGGAGAAAATTATGCCCATTAAAAGATTCAGGAAACTTTTGCACTCCTCATGCCTTATAACCCTTGTATCCTTATTACTAGGCGCTGGAGCGAGCGTAACTCGTGCTGGCTTTGAATGGACACCTCCGCCCGAGCCTGTGCGCCCTGCTCCACAAAAAATGTCTCCAGTTCCGGTTGATCCTGCGAATGAAGGAATGCTTGGTGATGATCCTCAAAATATAATGAAAAACCTTCCACATGTCACTGACAAATCACTGCCGCCTGTCATTGACAAATCCAACGAAAAACCAAAATTGAAAATTAAGGTCCTAACGCCGGATAAAGAAATACCTGCCGCGCAAGAAGAGCAAGCACCGCCCGTTATAGCAGAGCCAAAACCAGAAGAAGAATCTCCCCCACCCGTAGTAAACGTGGTAGAACCCGCAACAAATACACATAAGACAAAAGCAGTAAAAGTTGACCTTTTTCCTATGGGCAATGAAGCCGCAAGTAATTCCGCATCAGCTGATCTAACGCCGGTTATTCTACCCTCCGATCCTGAAAAAAGCCTTGATGATCTGAACGCCGAAGATCTTGTAACCGGCGCTGGAAAAGAAACACCCGAAGCAAAAGCCGAGAAGATCGTTTGGAGCGCAACTGAAACATTCGATGTCATTGAGGGCTTCGGGTCTGATATGCCGCTGGTTTTGGCTCTAAGGCAAATTGTACCCTCAAAATATGCTTATTCTATCGGTAAAGATATTAATCTGGGGCAAAAAGTTTCTTGGGAAGGTGAAAAACCTTGGAATGACGTTTTAACCTCGACCTTAACGCCCATAGGAATTTCCTATAACATCAAGGGAAATAGACTGCATATTTACAAAGAGACCCCGCAGGAAATAAACAAATCAGAAGAGCCCATCATACAATCCGCTCCGGAAATAAAAAAAGCGCCTCCCGAAATAATAACACCTGTTAAAAAAATTCCAGAGCCTGTCGCAGAAGTAAAAGAGCCTGAAACTCAGCCTAAGATGCTTGCCAGTAGCGCCAAACCGGAAAACTCTATGGAAGAGACGAAGCCGAAGACATCCGGACATGAAACATCATCCATATCTCGCAAAGTCATTCTTGATCCGGGCAAAGTGGAATCAACGCAAGATGAAATCATAAAGCAGGTCATGGGTGAAAAAGATTCGGATCCAGAGACAATTAAAATTGCGAAAAAACAGGACGCTCCAATGAAAGTCCCTGTTGATGAAATGGCTATGAAAGAAGAAATAGAAGAGCCAATGCCTATGCTTGAAGCAATGCCTGAAACTAAGACCGAACCTTATACGGAAGATATAACATTTAATCCTCCTCCATCTCCTGCGCAAAATAAGGCAAAAGAAGCCCCTCTTCCAACAGAGCAAAAGACAACGCTCGCCCGCGTCAATTCAAAAATGCACGTCTGGAATGCCAATAGCGGAAACAATGTCAAAGCCTTGCTTGAAAAATGGAGCTCAGAACTTGATGTAAAACTTGATTGGCAAGCCGACAAAAAAATAACACTCAAACAAAATGTCCTGATCAATGGAACTTTTGGTAATGCTCTAAAGATACTCTTTGATCAAGACACAGTTAAAAATCTTGATTATGATCTGGTTGAAACTGATAGCGGTGTAACACTTTTTGTAAAATAGCGCCCTTGCCTATTATAGTCGTTTCGCTTTATTTTTACACAGCGTTATTCGTTGCTCGCTTATGTTTTATATGCCTCATGCCTTGTGTAAAATAAATGGGAATGACTATAAGGTTTTACAGGAAATTCACGAGACTAAGCTGGCTGGTGATGGCTGTTACCCTATAGGAAGTTTCGAGCTGGGTCTGAACAGCCTGTAATTTTACAGCAACATTATTGATGTCCACATCCTCAACATTAGAAATAGTCGTGAGCAAAAAGTTCTTTTGCAATATCTGTTTTTCTTTTGTTTCGGCAGCTTGAGCCCTCGTTGTTTCCAAACGAAAGCGCACCTCATCCACATCATCAATAGCATGCACAACCATTTTCACAATCTCATTATAAAGTCGGTAAAAATTATCCTGCATCTCATTCTTATCGGCCCCAGGAGCTCCTAATTCATCCGGTATGCCCGGAAAAACCCCGTTCTCATAGACATCCAACACAGGCGGCAAAGTATCGTTTTTAAGAACAGCCAAAGCCACCATAATATTTCTAAATGGATCTTCATTGGCCAAAGCCGTATATTTCAGCTCTTTATCATCATCGACGCGGACAAAAACATCACCGGTATTGCCAGAGCTTAAAGAAGAAGAATAGCCGATAATTGTATCTGTAAGAGCATCAGGATTGCCGCTTAAGGCATCCCTGTCATTGATATCAGCGATAAGCTCATCTGTGGTAATCGTTCCGTTTTTCCATGATGTCAAAAGCGTACTAACCGCCGCATCCAGCGTTCCTGAATCCGTAATTGGTTTGGTAAAACTATCCGATCCCGCTAAAATATAGCGATCCCCGTCTTTGGTATTGAGTAGATCCACCATAAAATCGAACAGATTTTCAGCTTGATTCTGAAGATTACGAAAATCAATATCTGGTCTCGCCGATGTTTTACCGACAACTGTTTCTTCAATCACCGTAGTGGCAGGATCATCATAAACCACATCGTCACCTTCCTGATGACCACCTTCTTGAACAAAAGCCAAAAGCGTATCAGCCAAATTTGAAGTTTGCGCCTGTTGCTCTTCTATTGTATCAAGCATTAATTCAATGCGTATATTAGCCTTCAAAATATTATTCAAATACGTATCAAGAGACTCCACACCATCGCGCGCTCTCAAAGATGTCAGAGCATCTGTCTTAAGTCCCGAAAAATTCTCTGATTTTTTGCCGGTTGCAAGCTGCACGGAAAGCTCGGAAAACGCCGTTTGCTGAGCTTTAATATTCTCTATTTGCCGTAATGCCTGACCCAAAGTCGAAACACCTGCCATGATTTTATATCCTTTTCACTCATTCACTTTAATATATTAAACAACATCCAGTAACTCCTGGAAAATCTGGTCAACCGCACTAATTACGCGTGCAGACGCCGCATAAGCAGTCTGAACCACAATCAAAAAACCCAATTCTTCATCCAAATTAACTGAAGATTGATCCAAAAAACTCTGTGTCAAAAGTATCTCTAATGTCTCCGCATCTTCTCTTCTGGACTCAAGCAAAGCCAATTCCTGTGCATTTTCATTAATAATTTTCCGCGCGTAATCTTCAATCGTTAAACCCTGACTAATTTTCGTTATGTCAAGGGTGCCCTGTCCCAAAAGAGAGGAACGGAAAGATTGAAATACACCGCTTCCTGCTTCAGTTTCCGATTGATAAAGCCGATCAGTAATAGGTGAATATCCTTCGATCACACCCCCGCCAAGGTCTTGATATGTCCCAAATAAAGCACCAATGATATTTGCATCATCATCAAGCGTAGTCCGTCCTAAAGCAGTACCTCCAAGCGTAGCCGCATTTACCGAAAACGGACCGCCAATAATATTGATCGTTCCACCAAAATCCGGATTAACAAAGTCATTGCCCGGCCTCAAGGATAAAAACCCATCTGCATCTATTTGCGCAGCCAAACCATCTATGGCATTAAGCTTGGCCAGAAGTTCGACTTCTGTATCTGTAGGCTCAAGAGCAATTCTTATAGCATTGGCATTGCCAACTTGCACATCGAAATACGGGTCCTGCGCCTCCGACAAACCAAATCCAAGCCCGATAAAAGCCATACCCGTATCAGATATAGGCTCTACAGGGCTTTGAACGATTTCAATATTACTACGACTATCGATGACCAATTCACCATTCGCCCCCACAGAAACACTCCCACCAAAATCCGTGACAATATTGAACCAATCAGCATCTGCTGTAATATAATTCATAAGATTATGAGCAGCTGTTGCGCCGGAAGCCGGAATTGAATCCAGATCAACTTCAACATCATATGGCCCGCCACCAATATCCGGATCATCAAAGCGAATAATAAACTGATCCGTCTCAGCCGCACCGCTACCAAAGACATCAGGCCCGCCTGCCGCAAGCACATCAGCCATAGTGGCAAAACTGGCAAGACTTGTTGTACTAAGCACTGTATTACTAGAGCGCAAACCAAGCCATTCTTGTAAAGTCGTCCCGCCGGTTGCCGCTGCCCTTATATCAACCGAAGTCGCCGTATCCGTATTCTCTATAAGCTGAAAATTAATATCACCAAAAACATGTTCAATCACGCGGGAAACAACATCTCCGGCCCCTGAGGGCAATGATCCGCCATATGTGCCTTGTTGTAATAAGTTTGGATCGTTAACAACAAACTGGTTGACCTGTATAGCCGAAGCAAAACCGACATATTGCACAGGCGTCACCGGAATTGTTGAAGTATCAGGAGGAGTATCCGGTGGAATAGCCCCCGTTGGATCTGTGAAGAGTCTTAAACCCTGTGCGTCAAAACGTAGTGCCATCTTATGAGCAAGCTCATCTATTTGCGCCGTTTGTTTAGGAAAGATATCATCCCGCAAATTAACAAGGCCGCCAAGCTTCCCGCCTAAATTACGCTCCGTAATATCAATTGCCGAGGGCGTTTTTGTTGGATCACCAACAAAAATTCCAGCAGCCGTATCAGGATAATACGTCGTTGCAGATACAGGTGTTGGCCTGAATGTCAGAAGACTGGGCTGATTCGAAGCCAATTCAACCCCTTCTAGTGTCTGGATAATCATGACACCATCTCCGCGCCTAAACGTGCTAAGGCTTATGAATTCCGATAATTCTTTGATTGACTGATCCCTGAGGTCTTCAGCCGCCGCTGTTGTTTGCCCTGCCGCCTGTGAAAATCCGATTTCAGAATTCAGTTCAGCAATCTGAACCAATAAGTCATTAATACTCGTAACAACACTATCCATTTCTGATTGCGCATCATTACGCAACGTCAAGATAAAATCCGACAATTCTCTGATTTTATCTGCTGTATCAACGGCTTGGTTTACAACTTCCGTTTGCAAAAACTGATCATCCGGCGAATTCGCCAGAGCCGCAAAACTATCGCGCAATCTGGATATTTCCGCAGCAACAGAGACAGCCTTGTCCGGAGATCCGTGAAATTGCTCTATACGTTGTAAGTAGCTTGCCTGCACACCATATAACCCGACATCACTAATCTGGGTCCATAAATCCCGCTGTACCCGCAAATCTACATTCCGAATAATCGTCTCACCCAAAACACCAACAGATTTGCCGGCAACAACCTGCGTAGATTGCGGCAAAATCTTCCTTGTAAAGCCCTCAGTACTGGCATTCGCAACATTATTCGATATTATATCAATTTGTTGTTGGTATATTCTTAGGCCCGAAAGGGCGGAATCCAGTCCTGATAGTCCCATAGTAACAATCCTTGCACATAATTCTTTTACTTAAGAAATACAATGCAAGATAAATGCCAATAATAATGCTTAATCTTCTCTAAAAGCTGGAGGGATACCCGTCGAAGAAGAAATCCGCGCATTAACAGCATCCACATGTTTTTGCAGCCCTTGTTCGACAAGAACGGCATCAATCATCTCGCGGCGAAGCATTGATTCGTAACGATCCCTTAAATGCATCAATGCAATCGCATCAATCGAAGCCCCAATACGCTTTACATTGGCCGGTTTATCATAAAGATTGGTGAAAAAATTGGGATGCTGGTAGATTTTTTTAGTTAACACTTCCATTTGAGCATAATAACTTGGCCGTACGCCAAGAATCTGGTCAATTTCATCATCTGTCGAACCATCCCCATCCGTATCATCAATACCAAACTCCCGCAGCAACGCCTTCATATAGGCCCACCCGGAATCCTCGGTCAAAGCCGGACTATGATAAGGCCTATAATATGGCGGCGAAGGTCTGGCATTAGCAGGCGTCGTCAAACTCGGCGTAAATGTCCCCGAATTCCCTAAATTCGGTGTTCCTGCCGGCGGATTTGTATATGGTTCAGTATAACGGAATTGTATGGGTAAATCAGGAAAAGATGCCGGATTTGTACCAGGCTGTCCTGCAGGTGCCAAGGCCTTCATACCGACAAGATTTATGAAAGTGCTATGTGCAACGCTTTGCTTAGCTGCATAGCTTCTTGATCTATATTGCACCCGCAAATCTTTTTCCATGCTAAGAACTGTCGGTGTTACAAAAACTTCAGATGAATACAGATTCTTAGCCAGCGCTAAAACATCCTCTTCATCTTCGGTTGTATTTGCCACATCAAAATAATCAATATCCAGCGTTAACTTGCTGTCCAATGTGCGTGTATAGTCAATGTCCTTATTGTGGCGCGCCCGTGCTCGGAGCTGTTGCGCAGCTGTCAGGCTGGTATTTATGATACAAAAGCCATCAAGTTTTCTGCTATTATCACGGGGATCACAATATTTTCTTCTGAATTGCTCGATACGCGCAACCACCGAAGTTTGGGGACCGCTTTCTGCACTGCTGTTTTGTACACCCAGATATTCATCAAGCAAGGCTCTGTTCAAAATTGCTTTTGTGAGATTACTCTTTCTTTCAGTATGAGCAACACTGCGCATGAATGTCCCTATACGGCACATTTGCTCACTTGGATGATAATCCTTATGGGCCCTTGCCCGTAATTCTTGCTGTTTCCTTTGAACAAGCATTTGCGTTTCCGCATCAAAGAATGAGCCTATTATCGCAGTTTGTAAAACCATGACAGCAGAAAATTCACGCGTCATATCAGAAAGTGCTGCAGCCCACTGATCTCTTTGCGCCTGTGTTGAACCGCTACTTGTTCCAAAAGGGTAGAAATAGCTCAAAAAGCCAGTGATGCTATCATAATATACCTCGACTTTTGGTGTTTCTCCTAATGAAGCATCATCCGCTACATTAAAACCCTGAAACGCCAACTCTATAGGAGATCCTTTATCTTTTGAGAGATCAAACCCTTTAAAATCCTCGTAAAATTTACCTGCCCAATCCGCTCTGGCTCTCTTGGAACTATCACCCTTTTTAATTGTAATATCAGAATATTCTGACAAACCTTGCCCTGAAAAATATAGCCCCTCATTTCTCGGTTTAAGCTTTAAAATCATGTTTAAAGATTTGGCATTTTCAGAAAACTCATCAGCAGGCTGTTTAATATCCAGATCATATATTAGTGCTTCGTCTTGATCCGTAACCCGGGTCGGCGGTGACAAAACCAGATCACCCGAAGAATCAATTTTATCATGTCTATAATCAAGAACCTCATTATCGCTATTTAAAATTTTATAGGCAATTTCCGTATCCGGAGAAAATCCGCTTAACCTAATTTTCATCTGCCCATTAAAAGAAAAAGATAAAACCGCTCCCAATAGTAAAACAGCCACAAAGCCCACCACAACGGATGGTAATATCCATTTTCTTTCTTGTCCTTGTGTTTTCATATTCTTCTTCACCATACTCTTTGACTAATCCGCACTCACATCAAAGGCGTTAATAGCATCCTCTATTTCATTTTGCAGTTCTGCAACACTCAGTTCCAACAACACAGACAAAGAAGACTCGGTGCGCAAATAACTTTTCAAAAGATCAAATTTCTGTATCAGACCAATTGCCTGCATTGCTACGCCCTTACGCTCCACATTCGCAGGTTTGTCATATAAATTCGTGTAAAACTCTGCACTTTGATAGGCTTTTTTAGTCAGAATTTCCATCTGGGCATAATAACTCGGATTCTCACCCAGATAACGCTCTAGCTCGGTACTATCTGTAATACCCAGCTTTTCCAGATAGGCCTCAAGAAAATTAAAAGATCCATCTGTGCCCTCGCTTTTCATAGCAACAAGAGCATTAAAACTATTCTCGGCAACATTAGACTTGGCAACAACAGACCTTAGATCAAGATAAGTATTTTGTGCTGGCGATAACCCTAAATTAGGATCATTTTGCAAAGCCTCCGGGCTAAATCTGTGAAAACTGTCATAGCCGTATAAATTGCTGGCAAGGGCAAAGAGCTCTCTTTCCTGATTATTAATATTTGTACCATCAGTCATATCCAAATTCACCGTCAGAGGATTTTGAAGTGTCCGGGCATAATCAATATCAGCATTCAGATGCTCTCTTTGAGGAAGTGTCAAGGCGCCCATATTTTTATGTTGAGGACACAAGGCATCCAGACCATACCCCTCGTCGTAAACATCACAAAACTGCGTTTGAAACTGAAGAAAACGATAGCGAACATCAGCACGCGGGCCATCTGCCGCTGCTACTGCCGTATTACCAAGCAATCTGTCAATCGAACGTTCACTCAAGGCCAAAGCATTAATCTCAGTTTTTCTTTCCGTAGCGGCAAGACTCTTTATACGTGAACCGAATTCACAAAGTCCCACCGCAGGGTGATAATCCTTATGAGCCTTAGCGTGCATTTCCTGAAGCATTCTTTGTGTTTCCATCATTTCAGAGGCATCCATAAAGGTCCCGATAATCATAACCTGCTGCGTTCCCACAGCAGACATTTGCTCACCGATATTCATGAAGACCGGTAGCATTTCCTGTTGCCAAAACGCATAATCCCACCATAACTGACGGTTCAAAAGTAAAGTGGTAAAAATATGCATATTTATAGCTATAACATCTTGAGCCCAGTAACCAGCATCTGTTGTGACCAAATCAATACAACTACAACAACCACAACAACTCGCCCATGCTCTTTGCGAAGGCAATGGCGACAGGGAAAGACTTGCCGCAACCAACGAGGTCAATAGCATTTTTTTCAGTATCTTTCTTACATACACCATCATTTGTTTTTTCTCTTATTCCGCACTCACATCTATGTTTTCGATCTGCTTTTCTACTTCGTCCTGAACATCCATAACAGCCAATTCCAGCAAGACCGAAAGCGTTGCTTCGTCACGTAAAACACTTTTGAGCATATCAAATTTCTGCATAAGTTTTATAGCCTGCATGGCCGTAGTTTTTCTTTCGACATTCACAGGTTTATCGTAAAGATTGGTATAGAAATCCGGGTTTTGGTATAGTTTTTTTGTCAAAACTTCCATCTGGGCATAATAACTTGGATTTTCCCCCATCATGGCAAGAATCTCATCTTGTGTGCTACCATCAGAATTCACATCATCCACACCCAGTTCTGTTAGAACGTGTTCCATATATATTCTAGCACTATGAGGCAATGTATCCGGCGGAGCTGATGGATTAATCAAAAGATTTCCCTCACTTTTCATGGCTGCAATTGCATTAAAGCTATTCTCAGCGACACTTCTTTTGGCGATAATAGAACGCATATCCATATAGGCTCTATGCAACTCGGTCAATTTTTCCGGTTTATTGACAATATGACGCGGCGGGATACGCACAAACAAATCATATCCAAACAAATTACTGGCCATGGCCATCACATGTTCCTCATCTTCATTACTAATGGGCGGCGAAGGCAAAGTATCTGTAATCTGGTTATTCGTGTAGTTTATTTTCAACGTCCACGGCTCCTCCATGAGGCTATAATAATCGATATCTTTGTTAATGCGCATTTTGTCCTGTATACTAAGCCCCGACCAGGCAACAGCCTGACAAATATTAGCCAGCCCGTTTTTACGGTCATATTCATTGCAAAATAAGGTTGCGAACTGGATTAACCTGTTCGACTTCATAACCTGACCTTCCGAGTCATAAACCTTATCGAGATCCCCCCCATACATACCCGTTGTGTTGATATGTCCCAACTGCCTGTCTTGGGAACGCTGACTTAACACAACTGAGGTCAGCTCACCTCTGCGCTCGGAAACAGCTATACTTTTGGATAAGGATCCGAATTCACACATCCCTACACTAGGATGGTAGTCTTTATGCGCTTTAGCCCTTATTTCCTGAAGTAATAATTGTGTCTCCATTTGAATAGATGCATCAAAAAACGTTCCAATAATCATGGCTTGCTGAATAGCAACCACCGTCAATTGTTCGGCACTTCTCATCATAACAGGCAAAATACGCGCTGCCCATAAATCCCGCACAAGAAACCGCTCAAGGTCAAGAAATTCTTGATTTATTTTTTTATCAAAATCATTTTCGGCTTCTTTCCATACCATACTTTGCCAAGCGGCTATAGTGGCCACACAAGAACAGCAAGCCTTCACAGTTTGAGGCATAAAGAAAAGTGCCAAGATCAAGCCTATCCAAAGGCCGGTCTTAAAACTTTTTTTCTTTCTGTTGTACTTTACGCGCATAAATTTACCATTTAATCACAATCTAACCGCCACTACCGGCAATATCTGTATTAATCGCATTAAACTCATTACGAAGTTCATTCGAAAGCAACACAGAAAGCAGCATTTCCTGCCTTATCTCGCTCTCATACAAAGCACGATCCAGCATTAACTCGATGGCCTTCATCGCAACGCTCTTTCGATCAACATTTGCTGGTGTATCGTATAAATTCGCAAAAAATTCGGGATTCTGGTATATCTTTTTCGCCAAAAATTCTAGTTGGGCATAATAACTCGGATTTTCGCCGAGCACATTCAGGACTTCCTGTTCGAACTGAGCAACAGCTGCCACTGTGTCAGGCGGATTTGTAACGGGAACCATCAATTCTCGAATGACCGATGCCATAAAACGTCCCGTATCCGCAACTCCCGGAGCCAGCCCGTTCGTGCCCTTGGACTTCATTCCTATAATCGCATCAAAGCTATTTTCTGCTACGCCCCGTCTTGCCGCAACGCTACGTAGCGATAAATATAATTTTTTCCCGGTATCTTTTGCCAAAGCCTGACGGGACATTTGCCTTGTAAGAGATTTATGACCATATAAGTTATTTGCCATCGCCAGAACATCTTCATCATCCTCTTTTGGCAAAGGCGGTGCTGGAGGTGCAGCAGCACTCAAAACCTGAAAGTTAACATCCAGCGTTCTGGGCTCATCTACGAGCCTCGTAAAATCTATATCACGGTTCATACGATAAGGTTGCGTTGCTCCGGCCAAAGCAGATCCGCCCGGCCCATCGCGGTCACAAGCCAGGTCCAAACCGCCTCCTACTGTATTCCAACCATTATCCTTAGGATCACAATACGTATCCACAAACTGATTCCATCTAGCTTCTTTTTCCTTGATATTTAATTCCGCCGAAGCCAGATCAGCAAAACCAAGCCTGCGCCGCAAAGACCTTTGAGATAAAGCCACATGATTTAGTCGCGCGCGTTGTTCAGAAGCCGCAAGACTTCTGACATTGGTTCCAAACCAGCAAAAATCATCACTCGGATAATAATCCTTATGCGCCTCTGCCTTCAGTTTATAAAACAAGCGGCGCGTTTCGAGTTGTGCCTTGGCATCAAAAAATGTTCCAACCATATAGACCTGATCCATAGCAAACGCACTGAGATAATTCGTCATCTCGGCCAGAGCCTTAACCCATAATTCCTCGAAGAAAACGCTAACGATCCACCTTTCCTCATAATTCATATGATATTCTATTAACTGCTCAATCAACGGTGTAAAAACAAATTCCTGCAGAGCTTCAACGCCCAAAGCAAAAAAGAAACAATCAGTAAATCCACACGCCCAACAAGGAATACAAAACGTTGCTTCTGCCTGTTTCTGCGGGATAGTTATAACTGATCCGGATAGAGCAAAAATCAAAACGAAAACAAGAAGAAACTTTTTAAAGCCCTTCCTTTTTTCAGTTTTAATTCTTTCTTTGTTCCAAAACATTTCTATATTCCTGCTATTTCGTCCCGGTTGCTTCGGTTAAAAACTCGTTTACTTTCACATATTCAGGCATGAGCTTACTTGACAACAAAACTGACACAAGCATCTCACGGCGGAGCTGACTTTCATAAATTTCCCGATCTACCATTAATTCAACAGCCCTCATTGCCACTTTCTTACGAGCAACATTGGCCGGTTTATCATATAAATATGCATAAAAATCCGGATTTTGATAAATGCGCTTGGCCAGAACTTCAAGCTGGGAATAATAACTGGGATTAAACCCGATCAACTCATAGATTTTAGACCCCAGACTTGCCAAAGACCCGGTATCATCAGGGAGAATTTCCCTTATAATGGCCGCCATATATCTTTGAGTCTGAAAAACCTCATCCTCAGGCCCGCCACCAGATACAAGATTGTGTTTCATACCTGATCCCGAAGATTTTAGCCCTATAATTGCATTAAAGCTTGCCTCCGCCACATTCCGCTTCGCATGCACATTCCTGATCCCAATATAAGCTTTTTGAGTAGTCCCCTTAGCAGCAGCCTGCCTGCTGACAACTCTTCTGGGCAATCTATGGCCATATAAATTTTTCTGCATTTGAATGACATCTATTTCATCTTCGTTTTGAGCCGTAAAGATAGAAATAGTGTCTGTCGAATCCAAAGTCGCGTCCGTAAAGTCAACATCAATTGTCCGTGGTTCATCAACCAATCTGGTAAAATCAATATCACGATTAATATGTTTTGCTTCTACCGCGCCAATATCATTATCACTGGCATTATAATTCCGGTTACGGTCACAAGCATATTCAAGGCCGGTACGAATATTAACACCCGCTACATTCTTGCCTAAATTATTATTGTCATATCGATCACAATTTGTTTTGACAAAAAGCTCCCAGCGCCCACTCAAATCCGCATCTGCATCAGAATCCCCCGATACTCCGAAAGCACCAATATATCTGTCAAGTGACAACCGTGAAAGCCCCAAAGCATTATAATCAGCTCTGGTTTCACTGCCTACAAGACTTCGGACATTAGTACCAAACCAACAAAAATCATCGCTCGGCGTATAATCCCTATGGGCTTCATATTTAAGTTTTTGATTAAGTCTTTGCGTCTCAAGCTGCAATCTGGCATCCATAAACATACCCACAGCCTCAACATACTGCATACCCACAGCATTTAGTTGGCTTAACATAGCGGCAACAGCAGGAACAATGTGAGGCCCCAGAAAATCATTGATCATCCAGCTATGAAAAGCCGACAAATCATTATCAAAATTATTATTTGTGTTTTGTCTAATTTGCTGATGCAACTGTTGAAGCTGAACTGTTGCACCCGCACAATCTGCTGTAGAACACGTACCGGCAGTACACCCACAAGAAGCCTGTGCAGTATCTATATGTGCAGAGAAAGATAAACATGAAAAAACTATTGCGCACGCAATGAAACGCAGCCGGACTTTAAAACACACAGAAATGCGAGACCTAATATATCCAATCATCAACTATCCATTTGATCAACAGCCTTAATGATGCAATATTTGCGAGAAAAGATCAAACTTTAATGAGCATAAAATTCTAATTAGAAAAAAGATTAGATATCTCTATTGTTAAATTTAATTTTTTGTTACAAATTTATTGTAATATAGATATAGTCTTTAAATATCTGAGTTCATAATGATATTTTACAACGTACCGGAAATCATGGAATGCTGAAAAAAAAGAGCACAATAGGACAAAGCACAAAACCAATTGCAACACCTCCTCAGACCAAGACAGGCGGGGCACCCCAGACAGATGAACAAGATACGTCGGGTCTTGGTACCGTTGTTATAAGAAATGAATTTTACCGTGATGGATACAGAAGCCTGCTGAAAATGGCTCTGCTGCAAACATTGGTCATTTTCGGGCTGATTGCTGTTATGTTCTACGTCGTCCATATCCACCAGCCACAGCATTTCTATTTTGCAACAACTGAAGACGGGCGACTAATGCCAATGGTTCCCTTGGGTCAACCGAATTTGAGTACACCCGCCCTGATGTCATGGGTAGCGCAAGCAACGACCGAAGTTATGACCTTTGGGTTCAACGATTACCGCAGACGCCTGCAAGAATCTTCTCGAAACTTTACAAAACGGGGATGGGAGAGCTTTACTCAAGCCCTGAACAGGTCACGTATCATTGAGATGATGGAGGCGCATCAACAAGTTCTGAGCGCTGCACCAAAGGGCGCTCCTATTTTAAGATCAGAGGGAGTGGTCGCTGGTCGCTGGCAATGGGTAGTGGAAATTCCTCTGGCTCTAACCTATCAATCCGGTGCGAACTCAGAGAATACTGGTCTTATGATAACCGTTGTCGTCGTTAGAGTTCCACGCCTTGAAAGTCCAAATGGGGTAGGCATTGAACAATGGATCGCAAGATCAGGTTAACTTTTTTTCTGAATCATTTGCTTGCATTATTTTCCACATCGTGTTGATAATGCGTGACATTTATATTTTTACGTAGTAGACTTGCTTAGTTTTAGAGTATCTGGGTTAGATAGGATTCATGAAATACAAACATAGTTTTCCACACGGACATTCGTCCTCACTTTTAAAATATATTGGGCTATTTGTTGTTTGTGTAGGCATTATGGCCTTACCGGCGCCTGTTTTTGCACAAGAAGATGGCTTGCCGTCCGAACTCGACGAAGTCCCCCTAGAGCCTGATAGCGATACTAAGGATGTTTTTGATTTTGATACTGGTGGATTGCAATTTGAAAAAACGTCTGAAGAGCTAGAGCAGGACTTTAGACGAGAAGCTTTCAAAAGCGCCATGGACAAAATGCTCCCCCTAAAGCCATCTGAAATAAGAGAGTTATTGGAGCGCTATGACCGGACGATTGAATCCACCAATACCCCTGTATATCCTTATCCAAGACCCATATCTCTTGTAGAAAACTTATCCCTTGATCCGGGCAGTCCTGCACCAGTGATACGTTTGTCTTTTGGTTATGTGACGTCACTAAGCATACTGGATAACACAGGAAAGCCATGGCCAATTGAAGATATGAGTTGGGTTGGAGATTTCCTGATTGAAGAGGAGAGCCCAAGAGACTTCACTAATATGGTAAGAATTTCACCGGAAAAAGAATTTGCGCATGGTAATGTTTCAATGCGTCTCGTCGGCCTCGATACACCCGTCGTATTTACTTTGGAAACAGCACGCGATTCAGTTCATTATAGATTTGATGCCATTATTCCCCAAAACGGGCCCTATGCACAAACACCTCTTATTGATTCGGGAATCAAACTGACCGCAGGTGATTCAGACATGTCCTTGGCGTTGAGCGGTGTCATACCACAAGATGCTGAAATTCTTGATGTCAATGGAACAGACGGGCGCACTACAGCTTATATTTACAATGGTATGACTTATGTAAGAACGCCTTTGGCACTACTTTCCCCTGCATGGGATAGCTCTGTTACATCTGCCGATGGTACAAAAGTGTATGCCCTTGAAGAAACACCGGTTGTTCTTTTGTCGGATAAAGGCCGTATGATGCGTGTTTATCTTTCTGCGAGTAGTACTGATGAGGATATGTTAGATGAATGATGATCTAGATGAAGAAATTATCGGCTCGGACGGAGAATTCGATGAATTTGTCCAAAAGTCGAGTCTGGGTGATGTAATCAGAACAAATCCTGCTGCTAAAGTCGGGATTGTTGTTCTGGCCGTGGGCGTTATCATACTAATAGCATGGTTTTTTGGAGGCGCGGCAGAAGTAGAAAACCCGTCTAGTATTCCTAAAGGCTCTAAAGTTACTGCGCCACCAGGGACAAATGAAGCAACACCTGCTTATGTAGAGGCCGTAGAACAAAAAAACGAAGATGAACTGGAAAGAGCTATCCAAACAGGAGAAAGTGCTATTCCCGTTCCTATAGAATCACCGGAAGAGCGTCTGACATTGCCGGAGGAAAAGAAAGAAGAGGAAGACCCTCTCCATAAATGGCGACGTATTCAAGAAGAGCGCGTTGAACGGGAAATGAGAGAAAGACAATCCGTGGAAGCCGTTACAGTTCTTGACTCAGAACAACAAAACGAAGCGATCAAGAATCTCTCGGAGTCTATGAGCAAGCAAATGGAATCCGTTTTGACACGGCGCGCAGAAAAAGCCACATTTACTTATATCGGTATGGTTGACTACGAAGACGATGACACAACCGGACGAACCGGCCCCGGCGCAGGACCTACGCCTAATGGTAACGGTGGAGGCGCGTTTCAGGAAGAGACTGAAGAAACCATTATTATCCCGACAGGTACAATTGAATATGCGCAAATGTTGCTCGAAGCAAACTCTGACATAGAAGGTCCCGTTATGGCTCTTCTTTTAACAGGGCCGCTAAAAGGTAGCCGCATGATGGGTAGCTTCACAGTTCAGGAAGATAAATATCTGGTTGTAAACTTTACAACAGCTGTGGTTGATGGAAAAGATGTTCCAATTAGCGCCATAATGCTGGATCCGGATACGACTTTGGCTGGAATGGCTACAGATGTTAATAATCATTATTTCAAGCGAATTGTTTTGCCCGCAGCATCTGCCTTTATAGGCGGTATGGCCGGAGCCATAGCAGAGACAGGTCGAACATCTGTGATTGTTTCAGGCGATAATGTTGTTGAAAGCACAGGCGAGCCGGATAATGATCAGGAAGTTGCAACCGGTATCGAGGAAGCCGCCGATGAAATTACTGAAATTATAGATGATATCGCCGATGTTGAGCCAACCGTCATAATACGTGCTGGAACACCTATGGGCGTATTATTTACTTCGCCGGTCATTGACGAAGAGAGTGATATCTGATTTATTTGAATCATGGATAACCCCACGCAGCCTGAAAATGATGACTCTCTGGATAATCTGGATCTTATGGACGATTCAGCCGAAGATGAAGTATGGGCCGGAGATGATGAAGACTGGTTGGATGAGGAAGATGAGAACTTCTCAGACGACAATACGAATATAGAAGATGAAAATTTAGAACCCTCCCCAAAAAAGCGGAAATCATCAGGCGGTTCAAAAATGATTCTGATCCTGCTTATAGTGGGAGGGGCTGGCGGCGGTGCTTATTTTTATACACTTAGCAGTGAACAATCTACAGATGTTTCCTATCCGCCTGTTGTACAAAATGTTATGCCGGAAGATACTCAAAATGCTCTTGATAAGACAACAAATCCGGATACGGAATCAATCACAGCACAACCAGACAATAATATAGCTCAGGAGATTCCCGCATTCGACGCAAATCCTGCTGATCCGATCGCAGATATACCTGCAATTAACAATGATCCGGGTGTGCTAACCCCTATGCCTGATGCCGCCGCCATTGAAAACACCACACTTGCCCAGCTGGAACCAACCATTCCAACAGAAGAGCCATTTTCGGACACAGTATCCCCTTTTGATGATATTCCGTCAGTTTCTGAAAATGATACACCAACGCCTGATGTACCTTCAATTGAACTGGGCTCCGAGACATTAAATGAGACTGTTGCAGTGCAAGATTCACCATCAGAAGGTCTTATTTCTTTGGAAGAAGACGTAATGCTCGAAAAAACAGAAATAGAGCATAGCGCTCTTCCAACTGATCTCAAGGAAGAAAATACAAAGACAGTAAAAGAGACAAATATTACGCCCGCTATTGATACTCCCGTAAAACAGGACGAACAAGCACCTATAGTACCTGCACCGACTGTCGAAGCACCAACACAAATAGATTCCGATACGACCCAGAAAGTTTCGGAGGAAAAAATTATTGAAGTTCCGCCAGAACCTGCTGCGATGAAAGAACCTGTGAAAGAAACAGTAAAACCACAACAAACCGTGGTTTCAAGCGAAAAAGTGACAAAATCAGAGCCCGAAAACACACAAAAACCGGTTAGTAAATATAAAGCGACAGACTGGGCTTTGCGCTCCGCACAAAATGGAAGTGCTGTCCTGTATAATAAAAAATCCGGCGAGACTAAATCCGTGGAAACGGGCTATTTTGTACCCGGAATTGGACGAATCACCTCTATTTCCAAAATCAATGGAAAATGGGTCGTCAAAGGCTCAATCGGCTCTGTAAGCCAGTAATATTGCAGTGCAAAACACAAAATTTCATAAAATTTCATAAAAAGTAAGGAAATATTTGCAGTTTATACGTAAATTATGCTGTAATGTTATGTAACGTAAAAAAAAGGAAGTCGACATAATGAGGCATTATATTTCTGTCTTTTCAGTTTTTTTATTGGCACTCCTTCTGGGATCTCCTGCCTACGCCCAGCTCGGCGTAGAAGATTTAGCGGAGAATATGGTTGACTCTTCTAGGGATTTACCGGCTCTAGCCTCCGCTCTTGCCTATTTAATGGGTATATTATTTGGCGTTCTGGGGATTTTTAAAATTCTGGAACATGCTACAATGCCGGAAACAGCCAGACCGCCCTTAAGAAAGGGAATTATACGGCTCTTGGTCGGGGGCTTCCTCTTTTCGCTGCCTCTTGTATTCGAAGCCGCAACAAACACAATTAGTGGCGGCGGAGCAATGACTTTCGACCCGACAGACAACAGTTCGGCGATGATGAACAACGTTTTTGGGGCTTTAGGCATATTAAGTGCTCTTGCTTCATTAGGGACAAATTTTGATTCTATTTTGATCAATATAGATATATTTACCGATGATGTGCCGGCTTTAGTTTCTGCGCTTAGTTATTTGCTGGGTATTATCATGGCCATAAGCGGTGTCCTGCGCATCAAGGAACATGTCGACGAACCGGATCAGGTCAAACTGAAAGAGCCTGTCATACGGTTACTAACTGCCGGCGCACTTTTTGCCCTCCCCACCGTATTTCGGGCCATGTATACTACAATCACCGGTGGCAATCTGGGCATAGCTGGATTTTTGGTCAGCACATTTAATATCTGGTCTATGTTAAACTCATCAGAAACCGGCGGTTGGCTTCCAGATTGTGCCACTTCATTATCAGCCACGCTTGGTACTGTCATATGTAGAAGCATGGCGAATACAATTTCTTTACCTATGTTTCTATCGGGTCTTTCTTATTTGATAGGTTTGGCCATGGGCCTATGGGGTATTTTAAAAATACGCGATCATGTCCTCAGCCCGATGCAAACAAAACTATCAGAAGGTGTTATGCGCTTATTGGCAGCAGGCGCGTTTTTCGCAATGCCTTTTGTTGGGGCAACATTACAAATCTCATTGACACCTGTCACCCTGGCCGGCTTTACACTAGCTGGTACAAATACCGGATTTACAACGACTACGGCTTTGTCCTGCGGCCCCAATAATTCTCTGGAAGAAGCCATGGGCTGTTTAATGACCGATATTCAAGGGCCGCTACATGTTGTATTAAATTACTTTTGCTTTGTCGCAGGTCTTATTCTGGTTATGATCGGCATTTCAAGATTAATTAAATCGGCACAGGAAGGCCCTCGCGGCCCTGGCGGCATTGGCACCGTGACAACGTTTGTGATTGCAGGTCTGCTCATGTCAGCCAACGTCATTTTACGGGCCGCCTCGGAAACTTTATTCGGAAGTCCCTTTACGAACACAACTGCAACCCTAAAATATGCTGGGGGCATGACTGCCGCAGAAACCGGAGCCACATATCACGTCATTAATGCCGTTCTCAGATTTATGTTTATTATTGGAATTATCAGCTTTGTGCGGGGCCTATTTATCATAAGGGGCGTTGCAGAAGGTCAGCAGCAATCTTCGATAATGGTAGCTATGACTCATATTATCGGCGGCGCGCTTGCTGTTAATCTCGGGCCGCTCCTTAATGCCATCCAAAACACACTCGGTATTACAGCTTTCGGTGTCGCATTTTCTTAAGGCATTGAAAAATAACGAAAATAAAATAAAATAAATGTGGCAAAAATAAGACAAGCCTGTTATAGTAAATATATCAAGTAAGTAACTATTGGTAAATTTAGAGGAGGAACACTTATGTTCAAAAAAACACAACTTTCTTATTATAAACTCGGTGCGGCTATGACTGCAGGTATGGTTGCCGGTTCTGCTGGTTCAGCACAGGCTGGTAACAACTTCGGTTCTATTGCATCTAACATCACAGACTCTATCGCAGCATTGCCTGCTCTGCTTTCAGCTCTGGCATATCTGTTCGGTATTCTTCTTGGTGTTCTTGGTATCATGAAAATCAAAGACCATGTTGAAAACCCAACACAGACACCTCTTAAAGATGGTGCAATGCGTTTGGCCGCTGGTGGTGCATTATTCGCACTTCCAATTATCTATGAAGCCATGTTCGTAACATCAGGTACTGCTGGTCTTGGTTCTTCTGCTGCTCAGTTGAACGCTGTTCAGTTCAACACACTTTAATTAAGTAGATAAGTATGGATTTAATGTCCATAACTTTAAGTGTTTCCAGACCAACTGGAAAAATTATAAAAAATGGAGCCGGAAAATCCGGCTCCATTTCTGCTGGAAAAAGCAAACCTCTGACAAAAGAAGAAAAAAATAAAATTTTTGAAAAAGACGATCACGTCTGTAATTGCTGCGGGTTTAAATCAAAAAAATATCAAGATGTTCTTTTTAAAAATGGTAATTCCAATGACAGGTCTGAGAACAACTTAAAGACTGTCTGTATATTCTGCCATCAATGTTTTCATATAGAAGAAGTCAGCAAAATGCGCTCAGGTGTTTTACTCTGGTTGCCTGAAATCGCGCAAAGTGATCTGCACCATATGGCCAGAGCCATATATGTTGCCCGCATTTCACAGGGCCCTATAGCAGATGCATCACGTAGAGCACTGGACTCACTCATGAAAAGACGCGATGTCGTAAGACAAAGAATTGGCACGGATGACCCTTACATCCTTTCTACTGTGCTTAAAGATTATTTGAATGACAATCATTACGCACAAAGAGAAAAAAAGCTGGAAGGGTTACGTCTCTTCCCTCTGGATCGCAGAATCGTAAAAGAAGCTGATCTAGAATTTAATCAATTTCCTCAGATGCTGGCGTATTGGCGTTCTAAAGACGGGCCTTTTGGAGGTAAAACACCTCAAAAATGGTTCGACATCTACCACAAAATACAAGCATAGTGATGCCCCACGGGGCAATATCCGTGATTTTTTCGTACCTATAAAAAAAATACTTTTTTGTCATGTTTTCTATACGAATTAGAATTTCTAGGCTATATTATGTTTTATCTCTTTAATGTTTAATCCCTGCTTAATTATAATAAACTAGATACTGCAAAAAGAATTAATATGAGCTACGCAGATAAATTACTTGCCCCCTTTCAAAAGGCCCTGAGACAATCAGTTTCTTCGTTTATTAACCTTGAAACAATGGAGAACGACACAACGCTCGTGGCCGCTGACGGCTCGCTCGTAACATATGTTAAAGTCGAAGGAAGCAAACAGATCATAGGGGATGACGAGTTCGAAAACATTGTGAACTCTGCTAATATTAAAATTGGTTCACGCTTTGACCGTATAGGTCATGCCATGCAGATCTATTTTTCCCGCGACCCGGATAGAATTCGTGCAACATTGGAATCCGGTATCGCCCCTTCCCGTACAACCGCAAGAAATATAGGGATGGATCTTGACGATGTGTTTGAAGAAAAAGTTAATCACCTTGAACGATTTCTTACACATGAAGAATCATATTTTGTTCTTTGGACACGCCCATCTTGCCTTACAAAAAACGAAGTGAAAAGAGCGGCTGAGGAAGCTAAAGAAGATGCAAAAAACTGGTTTAATGCCCCAAACGCACAAATGCCAATAGGCATTCTGGAACCTTTAAGAACCCGTCACAAGAGCTTTATCAATGCTATGGTCTCTTCTTTGGATGAGCTAAGTGTGGAATGCAATATATTAGAAGTTCATGATGCGCTAAGAGCTGTACGAAACAATTTATTCCCCGATCATGCCAATGAGCACTGGCGCGCCTGTCTGCCGGGAGACCCTATCCCGCCCAGAGCGCCCAAAAGCACTGTCGATATGTCGGATATTTTATGGCCGAAACTACCCGACCAACTTACAGCGGCAGATGCAAAAGTTCTTGGAAAATCTGTCGTTCGAATTGGAAATTTGTTATGGGCCGGAGCCGACATGACACTCGGCCCTATGGACGCAACACCTTTCCCGGTTTTACTTAACCGTCTCGTCGAAGCCGACATCCCGTTTCGTATATCCTTCCTGATTGAAGGTGGAGGAGCTTCGGCTGTGGCGATGCGTACATTTGCAGCAACCTTATTAGGGCCTACAAATTCAGCAAATAAACTCATCAAATATTCATTGGAGAGCTTAACTACTCTGGCACGCAGCGAGCCTGTCGTCAAAATCCGCGTATCTTTCGCCACATGGTGCAAGATAAGTCAAAAAGACCAGATTTTAGACAGGCTATCTGTTCTTTTGCAGTCATTGGAAAGCTGGGGATATTGTCAGGTTAGTGAATTTTCAGGCGATCCTCTTGATTGCGTCATGTCATCTGCAATGGGTATTCATTGTGGCGGAACGGCACCAAGCGGTATAGCCCCAATGCTTGAAATATTAAAGCTATTACCTTGGCAAAGACCCTCCAGCCCGTTTGAAGAGGGCGCTTTGCTCTTCAGAACGCCTGATGGAAAAATCTGGCCGTATCAAACAGGAAGTACTTTGACAACCACTTGGTTTGATTTAATTTTCGCGCAACCTGGCGGTGGTAAATCCGTGCTTTTAAATACACTGAATTTCGGAACATGTTTAACTCCAGGCTTAAGCAAACTGCCCTATGTCGCAGTAATCGATATTGGTCCGTCATCCTCAGGGCTGATCTCACTTGTCAAAGAGGCCCTGCCCCTCAAACGTCAGCATGAAGCCTCCTATTTCCGCCTGCAAATGGCGCACCAATATGCGATTAACCCCTTCGACACACAACTTGGTTGCCGATATCCCTTGCCGGATGAACGAAGTTATCTTGTGGAGCTTCTGACTCTTCTAACAACGCCGCCGGGCTATGACAAACCCTATGACGGTATGCAGCAACTTTGCGGCCTGGTCGTTGATGAAATGTT
>Ga0224501_10000449_pt1 | contig 32849 bp, 23 predicted proteins | sample SF_Oct11_sed_USG_4_FD_169105 | JGI IMG/M metagenome (GOLD analysis project Ga0224501, IMG submission 169105) | Sediment microbial communities from San Francisco Bay, California, United States - SF_Oct11_sed_USGS_8_1 | ecosystem: Environmental > Aquatic > Marine > Sediment | place: USA... | reverse complement strand
GAGCCGATCAGGTTGGCCGGGGTGTGCAGATCCGGGTATTCCTTGGCGTTGTGGCAGACGCCGCCGGTGGGTCCGCAGGTGCGCTGGACCACGTCGGTCTGCAAATCGATGCCGGTGGGCAGCTTGGCCTGGGCTTCGAGCACGTAGGGGTTGTCGCCGGTGTAGGGTTCGGCTTTGATGACTTCGGCCACGGCGGGGCGATCGGGCTCGAAGTCGACGGAGTCGCCAGCGAGCGGGTCCTGGACCGTCTCGGTGCAGGCGACGGCCGCAAGCGCGCAGGCGAGCTGCGCGACCAAGAGATTGGAGCTGGTGTTGCGCCGAAGTACGAGCACGGGTACGGGCATCTCAGGCGAAGAGGTGATCGAAGGGCTCGTCGGCCGGGAAAAACTCCTGGTGATCGCAGCCCAGGCCGTCGAGCAGGGTCTTGAGCAGGGAGCGGTAGGAGAAGACCTCGCCGGTGGCGGTCATGTCGGAGCTGCGGGTGGCGCCGATCTGGCGTCCGGGCCTGCTGACCATGCCGCCCATCACGGGCATCGACATCCAACGCGTGGCCAGGTCGCCGCCGTGGTCGCTGCCGCGCGCCGAGTTGAAGCGGCTGCCGCGCGCGGTGCGCGAAAACTCGCTGCCCAGCACGATCATGGTGTGGTCCCAGTAGCTGCCGCCGGCCTCGTGCTCCATACGGCCCAGGACGTTCTCGAGGCCGCTGAGCAGGCGGTTGAGTTCTTCCATGCGTCCGGGTAGGCCATCTTCCTCGCCCGAGTGCATGTCGTAGCCGCCCTGGTCGAGGTAGACCGCCGGACAGCCGTAGTGGAATAGCCTGAGCGCCAGGGCAATGTTGTTGGCGCCGCCAGAAGTGCCCAGGGCCTGGCGTAACTCGGTGTTGGTGATGCCGTCGACGCGTTCGTCGGAGTTGGATCGGACCTTCAGGAGATCGCTGTTGAAAATATCAGAGTAGGCGCGGGTGGCGCGGCGGGTGTCGAGGAAGCTGTCGATCTGGGCGCGAAGCTCCGGATGCTGCCGGTCGCGCTTGCGCTCGTCGGTGGCGATGGCCATCTCCTGTGCCCACTCGGGGATGGTGGCGTCGGAGTCGATGCCGAAGGCCTCGAAGCCGCCGCCGCTGAGCACCGGCGGGCGCGAAGCGGCGTAGGGGCCGACGCCGCGGCCCATGGCCGAGCCACCGAGCACGAAGGGGGGCAGCACGATGCGATCTTCGGCCGCGGCCTGCTCCTGCACGGCCTTCATGCCGTGGTTGATCATGGTGAAGAAGCCCACGGTGCCATCGACGTAGCCCGTGTAGTAGCGCTCGAGGCCGGTGCCGTGGTTGCCGTCGGCGCTGGCGGACAGGGGCTCGTGGTCGACGCAGGCGAGGACGGTCATCTTGTCGGCGATCTCGGGTACCGGCTTCATGCCCAGCTCGCGCAGGGCCATGCCGTCTTCGCCATCGAGAAAGCCCGAGCGCGACAGCAGCGACCCGACGCCCCACTCGGCGCCCGCGGCCACGCCCTTGGCCCTGCCGAAGGGGTTGAAGCGGTCGGCGACGTCGGCGTTGAACGCCACCTGAAAACGAAAACCGCCCGAGAGCCGGATGTAGAGCAGGTGCTTGATGCTGCCGCGGCCGCTGGTCTGGGCGATGGCGGGATTGGGGATCCAGATGTGCGGGGCGGCCACAAGCACGCCGGCCGACGCCGCCGCCCCGACCAAAAACTCGCGGCGGCCGAGCCTTCCGGCGGCGCGCTCAGGCTTTTTGGATTGGGCTTTTCGTCGCTTGCGCATGGCGGTGGTCCCGATCAGTAGAAGAGCATCTCGCTGCCGCCGAGCAGCGCGTAACACAGGGGACGGGCGAAGGCCTCGGCGGTGCAGGGCTTGGGCGCGCAGGCGTCGGCGTGTTCGCGCGCGTCGAGTCGTTCGGCTTCGCGGCTAGGCCGTCCGAAGAAGCGCCGCACCTGGGCTTCGAGAATCGACTCGGCCAGGTCGGCGTCGAGCGCGGTGTCGGCTTCGATATCTGCGGGCAAGAGCTTGGCGATGGCCGCGCCCCGGCCGGGCTCGAGCGTGGCGTTGCAGACCTCGGTGACGAACCCCAGCTGGGTCGCCGTGGTCAGGATGCTGATGGTCTTGAAGCGACCGCCGACGGAGTTGTCGGGGCAGCCGCCCAGGGTGCGCGCCAGGTTGCGATAGTCGCCCACGACGTCGCCGTCATCACCCAGATCCCAGCGGCTCTGGTGGACCACGGCGGTGCCGAGGAAGCCGCTCTCGATCAGGTTCTCGGGCACCGGTAGGCGGTGATCGCAGCTGGAGAGGTCGTAGCCGGTGATGGCCTTGACGCTGTCGATCCAGGTCTCGACTTCGACCTGCTTGAAGGGGCCGTAGGTGTAGCGGGGGGCGCTGGCGTCGGCCGTGGCCGTGCTTTGCAGGTAGACCTGGGAGGTGGCGACGGCGTAGTGCACCGCGCGCAGATCGCCGTCGTGCTCGAGCAGGTACTCGATCAGGCGCTGGCGCACCTCGGGCAGCTGCTTGCCCAGGTCGTAGCCCAGATACTGCTGCAGTACGTCGTCGACCGCGTGTTCCCAGAAACCAAGGAGCCCCGACAGAATGCGCCCCGGTGCCGACAGCGCTTCCCATTCCTCAGCGGTCAGCAGGCCGCTCCACATCTGGCCGTCCTGGGCGCGAAAGTCGGGCTCGAGGATCAGCTCGTTGTAGCCCCACAGCACGCTGGTGCACTCACCCTTGGTGGCGTCGTCGACGCCGCCGGCTTCGTCGATGCAGCGGTACTCGATGACCGCATCCGGCAGCCGCGTCTGAAGCTTCGGGTGATCGTAGTAGCCGTTGCCCCAGAGCGCGTAGAGGCGCGCCAGATCGCTGCGCTCGTTTTCGTAGGGCGGTCGCCCCAGGAGCAACGAGAAAAGTGCCTCGGCGCGGTCGCCGGGGGTGTCGTAACGCCGGGTCAAAACTGGGTGGGCGCTGATCACGGCGGCGAATTCATCGTAGGCCACCTCGCCGCGGTAGAGCTTGCCCACCAGGGCGTCGGCGTCGTAGATGCGCTCGAAGTTGACCGCTTCATTGTTGTAGCGCAGGGCGTCGGCCCACTGCCGCTGCCCGATGAGCACGAACTCGGGCTCGGCCATCAACCCGGAGACGACTTCGCCCAAGGGGCGCTCGCGGCAGTCGTCGCGTACTTCGCCGAAGCCGGGCAGTCGGCCACCCAGGTCGGCGTAGATGCGGCGGCAGGCTTCCAGCGCGTCGATGGGCTGCGTGGCGAGACCAACGCCCCACAGGCTCGGGCACATGGCTTCATCGACGGGATTGTCGAGGCCGAGGCCGTCGCAGTGGGCGCGGCAGGCGGCGTCGCAGTCGGGGATGGAGCCGTCTTCGGGCAGCGTGACGGCAGCGGCCTCGGGGGCTGGACTTGTGCCGCCGGAGAACTCTGAGTTAATAGCTTCGTCGCTTCCGGCGAGCGCGCCAGGACCGCGCGCGGGATCGCCGACGCTGAAGTCGTGCTCGTACCGGGTGCATCCCCCAACACCAAGGGTGAGTGCGAGCGCTACAAGTAAGACGCGGACGCGAGGTTTCGCGTTGCAGCCAACGGTTGCAACATCGTCGACGCTCATTTGCACGCGCTTACGATAGCTCGCTTTTGCTGTGAGCGGTAGCGCTTCAGAAGAGCAATACGAGCGCGGCACCCAGCCGCAGCCGGATCAGGTCCAGCCGCCAGCTGAAAGAACCCTCGAGGCCACCCCTTTCAGCCGAGGAGTCGATCAAGAAGAGCTGCTGCCATAGCAAGCCAAGCTCGCCGCGCAGGGCCAGCCACGGCAAGAAGCGATATTGCACGCCTGCCTGTGGCCCGATCACGTAGCCCAGGCGCGGGCCGGGCAGGGTGCTGAAGTCCATGGCGTCGAGCGCATCCAGACGCGACTTCAGGTCGCCTCCCGGGAAGAGCAAGGCGAGCCCCAGCTCGGCTCCGATGTGGGCGTCGAGGTCGTCGGTGATGCCGAGGACGTATTCGCCCTGGCCGGTGAGTTCGAGCAGCTGTCCGAGGCTTCTCGGATCGCGATCGTTGTCGATCGTGTAGCGGTAGTCGCCGTAGTACCGCAAAAGGCCACCCACGCGGATCTTGGGGGCGAAGAGGGTGCGCAGGGCCAGATGGCCGGCGAAGAGATCCTCGCTGCTTCCTTCGGCGTCGCCGCGGCCACCGCCACCGGTGTTAACCTGCTCGAGCGATTGGCTGACGTCGTCGCTGTAGGCGTCGAGGCCCAGGCTCAGGGAGGAGTCGCGGGCGGAGGCGTCCTTGGCCTTGTCGGCGTCGGCGGCGGCGGGCTGTGCCAGCGCCGCGAGCAGTGGCAGCGCGAGCACGATGGCCAGGAGACGTTGCGCGAAGTGGTCGCGGGCGGGCATGGCGGGGCGATCCTCGCGCAAGCGGTGCCTGGCTGTAAAGGCAAATGGCGCGCGCTCCGCCTGGGAGCACGCGCCATCGATGCTGTCGGCGCAGTGCGGGCGCTACAGGCAGACCCCGGTGGCCGACATGCAGTCGCTGTCGATGCCCATGCACTTGCCCGCGTCACAGACGAGCTCGCCGCAACGGCACGCCAGCGTGCACGCGAGGCCGCCTTCGACGAAACTCGCCGAGTACTCCGCGATCAACGCATCGAGCTGCGTGCGGTCTGCGCTGGCATTCAAGAAGTAGGCGTCGCAGGAGAAGGGCAGGGTGACGTTGGTGCACTCGGCAGCCGAGGTGCAGCTGTTGAGCGCGTCGGCTTCGTCCAGGATCGACTGGCGCAGTGTCGCCTCGTCCGGGCCGCTACCGCTGCCAGCGCTGCCGCCGCTACCGCCGCTTCCCGCAGGACTCGGACCGCTGCCCGGGGTGGTCATCACGCGTTCGCCGTCGGCATCGACGCAGTAGCCGTCGTCGCCGCAGCCCACGGCCTGGACCAGGCGGGTGCAGTCCGCGTCGGTGGTGCACGCTTGCCAGTGCGTGCCGCTCGAGACGTCGGGGCCGCCGCCGTCGTTACTTTCGGCGCAGCCGAACAGACCGCTGCCGACCCACAGGGCGACCGTCAGCAAGTGCCCGCCGAGGCGGGGGCGCCCGTTGGTACGGCAAGCGCCGCCGGTCCCATGACCGACCCCCGCGTTCCGGTGATCCCTTTGGTTTCTTTCATCGGAGATCATCGTCCACCTCATCCTGTTTGATGAATTGCCCGAGATAAAAAGTCACCGCGTCCAGGGCGTCGGGCTTGCCGTGTTCGCGGTTGTAGTCGTCGATGCGCTCGCGCAGGGCTTCCACGCTTTCGCGCGTGGCGGCGAGCAGGCCCTTGGCTTCCTGCTCGAGGGGATGGCCGGGCCAGACCTCCAGGGTGAAGGTGCTGCCACCGGTGGCGTCTTCGAGGTCGGCGCGCAGCGCGCCGCCCCGCAGCTTTACGCAGACTGCAGAGACCATGGCCTGGAAGTGGTCGAGCACGGCCACTTCCCAGCCACCGCTGTGGCCCATGGGGATGTCGAAGCGGCGGCTGTGGTAGTGCAGGCCCTCGTGGTCGCGCGACTCCACCACGCGGCCGTCGGCCATCAGCGTTGCCAGCGCCTGGCCGAGTTCTTCTTCTTCGAGGCCGCTGCGCTCGCCGAGGGTCGCTGGCGAGGCCTTGCCCAGGCGGTAGACGTTGAGCCAGACCAGGTACTCGTTGGCTTCCCTGCGCTCGTCGGCCTGGCTGTGGGCGAAGTCGGCTTCTTCGGCGAGGCGAAAAATCGAGGCCTCGCCCTGGCCGCTGCGGTAGACGAAGCCCGATTGGGTCATGTCGCCGAGCACGCCGCTGACGATGTTGGGGTCGTCGTAGCCGAAGCGCTTCTTGATCTGGCGCAAGGACACCGGCTGGTTGTCGCGGATGAAGTCCAGCACTGCGTCCCAGACGATGCGCCCGCTGTCGGTCTGGGATTCGGTCAGGGTGCGGATGCGCCGGTGATAGGTCCGAAGCGCCATGCCGAACATGTCGGCGATGACGTTCTTCTTGACGCCCTGGCGCTGCAGCTCGTTGGTCAGGTCGATGAAGACCTGGTTGGCGACCTGGGCCAGCGGCGCGCGGGTGCCGCCGAAGGTCGCCACGTGGGCGATGAGCACGGTCGTCTGCTGCACGATGCCGTTGATGAGCGCTTGGATGTTCATGGCCTCTCGGGTGTCAATCTAGCCGCGGGTCGGGTCACGACAAGTGTCAGAAATGGCAGTCGTGTCGCACCACCCCCCCCCCCCCCCCCCCCCCCCCCCCTCCGAGAACTCGCGACGCCAGCGCGAAAGCTCACCGCGAGTCGAGCAGGCCCGGGCAGTAGGCCCGCGCCAGCATCGCCGGGTAGCGGATGCCCGCGCTGCCCAGGGCAGCGGCGGCGCGCTTGATGATCTTTGGTCCGCTTTCGGAATCGGTCAGCACGCCGTAGCAGTAACGGCAGAGGTGATGGAGCGGGTCGTCTTCGTTGCTCTGGTCGGCGCCGGCCTCCAGGTAGGTCAACGCCATGTCGCGGTTTTCCTTGCGCGCCGCCAGCGACGCCAAAAGGCAGAAGAGGCGCGTGCGGAAGCGCGGCAGATCGAGGGCGCGCAGGGCCTCGGCGTCGCGCTCGGCGCGCTTGAGCCAGGGTTCACCCTCTTCGTCGGCGATGTCCAGCGCCAAATAGGCGCAGGCGCGCGTCGCCAGCGCTTCGGCACGCGGGCGGGGGGGCAGTCCTTCGAGGCTGTCGAGGAAGCGCTTGGCCCGCGGCAAAAAGCGTTCCAGGCCCGCCACGTCGGCCTTGATCTGGGCCAACATGCACTCCATGACGTCGATGGGGAAGGTGACCTCGAAGCGCACGTGGGAGGTTTGCTCGCGCTCGCGTGCAATCATGCGCTCGGCCAGCACCATCTCGCCGCGGGCCATGGCGGCGCAGGCGCCGGCCAGGGCCGCCGGGAACGTCAGACCGCGATCGTCGTAGGAGACCGCGTCGGCGCGCCACTGCTCACCGAGCTCGTGGGCCGCGCCCCACATGCCAAAGGGCGTCATGTCGGCCACCATGGCGGTGCTGCAGAAGGCGCGTTCCAGGGTGCTCTCGGCGCAGCGACTGCGCAGAAGCTCCTGGGCGCATTCCAGCAAGGCAAAGGCTTCCGGGTCGCCGACAGCGAGCCGTTCGGCGCCCCGTGCAAGCATGAGCCAGGCCTGCAGGCGTGGATCGTCGTCGCCGCGGGCGATCTCGGCGGCGGCATCGAGGGCGCCGAGGGGGGGGTGGCCGTCGACTTGACTGATGGGCAAGTCGACGTAGGCGTGGTGAAAGCACAGCGCCCGAACCAGGCGGTAGCGCTCGCCCACTTCGAGTGCGTCCATCAGGCACTCGAGCGCCAGTGGGAAGGTGCGCACGCCTTCGACGCGGTAGAGCCCAAAGCTTGCTGCCCACAGAGTATCGAGGCGTTCGAGATCGGCACCGGTGACCTCGCGCTCGGATTTTGGCGTGCACGCAAGACCCCGTTCGACAAGGTCTGGATAGCGGTAGAACCAGGTGGTGAGGCTGGTCTGCTCCGAGTCGTAGAAGTCCAGCGCGTACTTGCGCAGGGCCTCGCGCAACAGCGACAGCCCGCGCTCGGTGTGACCGCCGAGCACGTAGGCGACGCCGGCCCGACGCCTGAGGGCCAGCGCTTCGTCCGGGGGCGCATCGGCGGCGACCCAGAGCAGATTGCTGGCCGCCTCGGAGCGCCGCCCCGCCAGCTCCAGGGCCTCGGCCAGCTCGATGCTCAGGCCGCGCTGCTCGTCGGCGTCGAGGGTTCCGTACTCAACTGCGAGTTGGTAAAGCTCGGCCGCACGGTCAAAAGCGAAGTCGCGCGAGGCCTGGCGGGCGCCGCGAATGGCGTAGGTCGCCGCCCGTTGTTGATCGCCGGAGCCGCGGAAGTGATAGGCGAGGGTTTCGAGGTCGGTGCGTTGATCGACTTCGAGCACCTGTGCGAGCTGGGCATGCCAGCTGCGGCGCTCGTCGTCGCTGACCTGCGCCAACATGGCCTGGCGGATCTGGCCGTGGTAGGGCGAGAGCGCGCCGCGGGCGGTGGAGGCGACCAAGCTGTGGCCGCGCAACTCCGAGACCGCGCGCTGTAGGTCCACGTCATGCATACGCAGAAGCGAGTAGATCCTGCGTGTCAGGGGGCGGCCGGCCACGCACAAAAGCGTCAGCAGCGTGCGACCGTCGCTGGAGAGGCGCTCCAGGCGATCGGCGATGGCCGACTCCAGGTCCACCGTCGCGTCGGCGCCGCGCCTGCGACTGCGGCTGGAGCGGGCGAAGCGCGCGAGCTCGGTGAGCAGGAAGGGGCTGCCGTGGGCTTCGGCGGCCACCGCGACCGGATCGATGGTCACGTTGTCGGCCAGCAGGTGGCGTGTGAGCAGCTCGGACTCGGCCTCCGAGAGGGGGCCCAGGGCGATGTCGCGCAGCTCCGTGTCGACCGCTCGCACGCGCGAGGCTTCGAAGGCCTCGATGCAGGCACTTCGATCTTCCTTGCCGCTGCGATAGGCGCACAAAAGCAGCATGGCCGGGGCCCCCGGACCGTCGACGAGGGCTTCGAGCAGCTTGACGCTATCGAGATCGGCCCACTGCAGGTCGTCGATGTAGACGATCAAATGGGCCTCTTCGGCCAAGGTCGCCAGCAGCTCGCGCAGGGCGCTGAAGGCCAGGCGGCGCACCTCGGTGGGGTCGCTGGGCAGTTCGAAGCGCTGGCGGCGCCGATTGCGGATCTCCTGCACCGCGGGCACGCGCCCGAGCACGGGGAAGACCGAGGTAAGGGCCGATAGGTGCCGCGGCAGGTAGCGGGCCGCGCGGCTGCGCCCGAGCTTCGACAGGTGCCGGCTGAGCGAATCGATGACGGCGTCGAAGGCCTTGAAGGCCATGGCTTCGTGTTCGTAGCAGCGGCCCGTCAGCACCACGGTGTCGCTGTCCTGCACGCGTGCGCGCAGGAAGCGCGTGGCCAGGGCGCTTTTGCCGATGCCGGAGGGGCCGTGCAGGGCGGCCACGATGGGAATGCCGCGCCCGCAGGCCTGTAGCGCGTCCTCTAGGGCCAGCAGCTGCTCCTGGCGCCCGACGAAGGGCGCTTCGATCAGGGCCGCGGGCATCATCGTCGGACGCTCCGACTGGCGCATGCCCTGGCGCAGGGCCGCGATCACGGTGGGGCCGTCGGGGCGTTCGCTGCGGTCGCGGGACAGCAGTCCGATGCAGAGGGTGTCGAGGTCGCCCGGCACGCCCTGCACGCGGCTGGAAGCTGGCGGCGGATCCTGCTCCTGCTTGATGATGAAGAGCTGCTGGTAGTCCTGGTCGTCGAAGGGCACCTCGCCGGTCAGGGCTTCGTAGAGCATGGCGCCGAAGGCGTACCAATCGCTGGCTTCGTCCAGACCCTCGCCCCGCGTCTGCTCTGGAGACATATAGGCGGGCGTGCCGGCCACGCCGGGGCCATGGGTCTCGTAGACGCCGTCGGGCTTGCGCTCGATGGCGATGCCGAAGTCGAGCACCACGGCCCGCCCCTCGCGATCGACGATCACGTTTTCGGGTTTGAGGTCGCGGTGCAGGGTGCCGGCGTTGTGGAGGGTGACCAGGGCCTGCGCGATCTGCAGGAAGACCGAACGCAGCTTGCCCATGTCCTTGGTCGGCGAGGGAAATTGCGCCGCAAGGTGGCCGGTGGCCGGCAGCGTCTGGTCTTCGTCGAAGAGGTCCCGGTCGCCGTGGTGCAATGTCTCGAGCAGGTTCTCGCCCTCGACATACTCCATGGTGAAGAACCAGTTGTCGCCGTCCTGGAAAAATTCGTAGAGTTCGACCAGGTTCTTGTGGCGCAGGCCGGTGAGCGCGCGGAACTCGCGCTTGAAGCGATACATCGCCTCCGGATCGCTGCTGCGCAGGGTCTTGAGTGCGACCCAGGAATCCCGTTCCCTGTCGTAGGCGAGCTGCACCACACCCATGCCGCCCTCGCCCAGGGGGCGTTCGACGGTGAAGCGTTCGGCAATCGCGAGCGAGGGCGAAAGCGCCTCCAAAAGCAGCTCTTTGGTGTCGATACGCAAGGGCGAAAGCGTAACACGGACCCCCCACCACTACGACGGTGGTGGCTTGGATGCATGGTGGCAGGACGTGGGCGACCCACGTATGCGTGCTCACATGTCCTGCGGTGGCCAGAACCCTGGAACAAACGAGCCCCGGAGCACGTTCGCCCCGGGGCTCGTCTCGAGCCATCGCTCCTATGCTATCGACTTCACGGATAGTTACAGAAGGCGAAGCCGCCGCCACCACCGCCGAAGCTGATGCACTCCATGCCGCCGGGGCAGCCATCGGTCGCATCGGCGCAGTTGAGCGAGCAGGTTCCGGCGAAGCCGCAGTTCGGCGTGACGCTGCCGTTGCTCGGCTGCTCGGTGCACTCGTCGTCGGCCGCGCAGGCCTGGGTGCAGTAGCCGACGCCGCCACCGAAGGCGTTGCAGCTAAGGCCGCTGGCGCAGTCGTCGCTGGTGCTGCACTGCTCGAAGGCCGCCGCACCGCCGCCACCGCCGCCCGTGCCGGGATCGGGTTGGGGCGCGGCCGCTTCGGTGTAGACGCAGCGCCAGGACTCGGTGCCGCCGAAGCCCACGTTGGCGCACTCCATCAGGTCGGCGCAGGAAGTGTCGTCGGCGCCGCTGCACTCGGCGCGGCAGACGCCGGTGGTCGTGCCGCCGCCGGGGCCGCCGCCGGGAAAGCCGCCGCCGCCGGGGCCGGCCAGGACGTAGCAGGTATAGCTGGCGCCCAGGGCTGCGCAGTCTTCGTCGACGCTGCACTCGGCCGAGCAGTAGTTGCCGAAGGTGTAGCAGCTGAGGCCGTCATTGCAGTCGGCGCTGGCTTCGCAGAAGGCCAACTGGGTACCGTCCTGGGGCGCACCGGTGGCCGGTGCCGTGGTGTCGGTGGCCTGGCCGCCGCCGTCGGTGGCCCCGGGGGCGGTGTCGCTGCCGGCGTCGCTGTCGGCGGCGGTCATGTCGCCGGGGTTCGTATTGCCGGTGCTCGGCGTGCCGCTGTCGAGGCCCGAGCCGCCGGTGTTGGTGTTGCCGGGGTCGGCGTTGCTGCCGCAGGCGCAATCCGAGAGAGTGCCGTCGGCCTGGCAGAGCTGTGTACCGCTGCTGCCATCGTCGCACTGGCACGCCATGGGCGCGCCCGTACCGGCATCTGCATCACAGGTCGCGCTACCTTCGCCGTCGTCGCCGCCGCAACCGGAAGTCAAGGCCAACGCCACGAGCAGCAGCACGCTCCTTACAAACCATATTCCACTGAATCGCATCATCCCTATCCTCACTCCGACCGGGTCTGTGGGCTCACGGACCCAGAAGCTGACTTCACCTGGCGTCGCGGAGCCGTCCCAGCTCCTGTCCGGCGGACCCATCGGTCCATCCGAGCCAACGCCACACCCGAAATTCGTGCCAGCCACGTCCCGAAATCTGTACCACACATGCGCGATCGTGCCCACCGGGCGCCGACTCCGACGACCGATCGATGCGTGTTTACGCCAGCTGATTTACGGCGCTACCATGCGGCCTCCCACAAGGACCCGAAGACCCCCAGTGGAGGCCAATGTGGACTCGAACGCCAAGAAGACCGCCCTACGCATGATCCCCTACGGACTGTACGTCCTGACCGCCGAAAACCAAGCCGGTGAAGTGGCTGCGGCCACCATCAACTGGGTGACGCAGGCCTCCTTCGAGCCGCCGTTGCTCGTGGCGGGCGTCAAGGCCGACTCCGGCGCCCACGCGCTGCTCAAGGAGACCGGCGCTTTTGCCCTCAACGTGCTCGGCAAGGATCAGCAGGGCGCGGCGTTTGGCTTCTTCAAGCCCGCGCAAAAGGATGGCGAAAGCATCAGCGGCGAGCCCTACAGGAAGGGCGAGACCGGCGCGCCGATCCTCACCAACATGCCGGCCTACCTGGAGTGCAAGGTTGTCGAGGTCGTCGAGAAGGGTGACCACTCCGTCGTGGTTGGCGAAGTCGTCGCCGCCGGCGTGAGCGCAGAACCCGAGGGCCGCCCCGACGACGTGACCCTGTGGCTCAAGGACCTGGGCGAAAAGATGTTCTACGGCGGCTGAGCACCGGCAGGCGCGCGGCCCGGCGCGGCGCCAAGATGAGCGATCAGCGCCGGCACCACGACCATGTTGAGCGCGGTCGAGGTAAAGAGCCCCGTCAGGATCACCAACGCCATCGGCGCCTGGATCTCGCTGCCCGGTTGTCCCAGCGACAGCGCCAGGGGCAAAAGGCCCAGGGCGGCGGTCAGCGCTGTCATCAAAATCGGCGCCAGCCGCTCGCGCGCCGCCTGGGCCGCAGCTTCCATGCGCGCAACCCCCTGCTGCTCCAGATCGGCGCAGCGCGTCGCCAGCAGGATGCCGTTGCGCGTGGCGATGCCGAAGAGCGTGATGAAGCCGATGGTGGTCGCCACGCTCAACGTTCCGCCACCCAAATAGACGCCGATCACGCCGCCGGCGAGCGATAACGGCAAGTTGACCAGCACGATGGCCGCGCGCCGCACGCTGCCCAGGGTCGTGCCCACGATCAACGCGATACCGAGCGCCGACAACAGCCCAAACAGCAGCAGGCGCCGGGTGGTCGCCGCCTCGCGCTCCAGCTGCCCGGCGTACTCGACGCGCACCCCGGGCGGCAGCTTGATGGAATCCGTCACGCGCTTGGCCAATAGCTCCTTGGCGCGCGCCGCATCGGGCCCCTCCAGGTTGGCCGTGACCACCACCCTGCGCTGCACGTTCTCACGCAGGATGTAGTTGGGACCGGCGTCGCGTCGAATCTTGGCCAGCGCCGAGATCGGCACCAGCGCTCCCGAGGGCGTCGGGATGCGCGTGCGCGAAAGGGCGTTTTGATCCTCGAGTGCCGTTGCCGGATAGCGCACCACGACTTCGGTGGCCATGCTCTCTTCGAAGACGTGGCCGCCCACCGAGCCCCACAGGGCGGTGCCCACGGCGCTGGCCGCTTCGCCGGCCGACAGCCCATAGCCGGCGGCGGCCGCGCGGTCGATGCGCAAAACCAGCTGCGGAATGTCGACCACCTGCTCTACGCCCACGTCGACCAACCCAGGTGTCTGCTTGGCCAGCGCCTCGATGCGTCCGGCGATGCGGCGCAGGCCGCGCAGGTCGTCGCCGAAGACCTTGATCGACAGCGCCGTGCGCTGACCCGAGATCATGTGCTCGATGCGATGGGAGATCGGTTGACCCAAAGTGAAATTGGCTCCGGGCACCGCGCGCAGCCGTTCGCGCACATCGCTGTGGACCTGGGCCTTGGTGCGCGGATCATCGGGCCGCAGCCGCACCTCCAGCTCGCTGGTCTCCACGCCCAGCACGTGTTCGTCGCGTTCGGCCCGCCCGGTGCGGCGCCCCACCGAGACCACGGCGGGATCCTCGAGCAGGCGGCGTTCGGCCATTGTCGCCAGCGCGTCGCTCTGCTCGAGCGAGGTGCCGGGTTCGAGCACCATATTGATGGTCAGGCTGCCCTCGTTGAACTCGGGCAGGAAGCTGCGCCCGAAGCGCAAGAGCCCGACGCCCCCGAGCGCCACCACCAGCGCCGCCAGCCCGAGCACCCGCCACGGCCTTCGCAGGCTGCCGCTCAGGATCGGTTCGTAGGCGCGTCCGATCAGCGCCAGCACCGGCGGTTCGCGCCCGGCGCTCTTGTCCACCGCCCGCGGCAGAAGCAGCGAGCACAGCGCCGGGGTGACCGTCACCGCCACGATCAGCGAGGCGAAGATGGCCACCAGGTAGGCGATGGATAGCGGGCGCAGCAGTCGCCCCTCGAGCCCGTCGAGCAAGAGCAGGGGCACGAAGACCAGCATCAGCACGTAGGTGGCGCTGACGATCGAAGAGCGCACCTCGAGCGAAGCGCTGCGCACGGTCTCGAGCAGGGGTGGCTGCTCGGCCTCGGGTCGCTGTGCCCGCTGGCGCAGGCGCCGGCTGACGTTCTCCACATCGACGATGGCGTCGTCGACGAGTTCGCCGATGGCGATCGCCAAGCCGCCCAGCGTCATGGTGTCGATGGAAAGCCCCAGCGCATCGAGCACCAGCAGCGCCGCCAGCATCGACAGCGGAATCGCCAGCACGCTGATGAGTGTGGGCCGAAAGCTCCACAGAAAGAGCGCCAGCACGGCGATCACCAGCAGGGCGCCGTCGCGCAGCACCTCCATCAAATTCTCGACGGCCGTGGAGATGAAGTCGAGCTGGCGAAAGACGTTGCGGTGCAGCGAGACGCCGCTCGCGCCCAGGTCGGTCTCGAGCGCGTCGAGCACCGCATCGAGCCGGCGCGTGGTGCCCACGGTGTCGGCGGCGGGTTGCTTGACCACGCTGAGCATCACCGCGGGCTGCCCGTTGTAGCTCGCGGTCCCGCGGCGCACCGCCGGCCCCGCCCGCACCTGCCCCAGATCCGACAGCCGCACCGGCGTGCCGCCGCGCGTGGTCACCAACAGCTCGCTCAGATCCTCGAGGCCGCGGGCGCGCCCCAGCACGCGGATCACCGACTCCTGGCCGCGATCGACCAGGTAGCCGCCGGGCGCATTGCGGCTGCCGCGCTGCACGCTCTCGAGCACGTCATGCAGTGTCAGCCGGTAGCCCTCGAGCCGATGTGGGTCGAGCAGGATCTGGTACTGCTTGACGTCGCCGCCGATGGCCACCACCTGCGAGACGCCCTCCACGGCCAGCAGGCGGCGTCGAATGCGCGCCTCGGCGAAGCGCCGCAGGGCCATGCCGTCCAGCTCGTCGCTGGTGACCGCCACGAAGGCGATCTCGCCCATCACCGACGAGGCTGGCGCCAAAAGCGGCATCTCGGCCTCGGGTGGCAAGCTGCTGCCCAGGCTCTGCAGCCGCTCGGCCACGCGTTGGCGCGCGGTGGAACCGTCGGTGGTCCAGTCGAACTCCACCCACACCAGCGAGATCCCGGGCGCCGAAGCCGAGCGCACCCGGCGCACGCCAGCGGCGCCATAGACCGCGCTCTCGACCGGAAAGGTGACCAGCTCCTCGACCTCTTCCGAGGCCAGTCCGGAGGCCTCGGTCACCACCGTGACCCGCGGCGCGGTCAGATCCGGAAAGACGTCGACCGGCATCGACATGGCGCGGTAGCTGCCCGCCACCATCAGCGCCAGGGCCGCCCCCAGCACGAGGGCGCGATGGCGCAGGGAGAGGGTGATCAGGCGTTCGATCATCGCCCCTCAGTGCACGTGACCGTGGCCGCCGCCGGCGCTGTCGGCACGGGCTGCAAGCCGCACCACTTCGGCGCCGCGCACGACCACGCGCTGACCCTGGTCGAGGCCCCGCGCGATGCCGACCCGGGAGCCGCTGCGCGGTCCCAAGGCCACGGCGCGCTCCTCGAAGTGCTCGCCGTCGACCTGGCTGTAGACCAACGTGCGGCCGCCCACCTCGATGAGTGCGCTCTCGGGCACGACCAGGCCTTCGAAGTCGTCGCCGGCCGGCAGGCTGACGCGCAGCAATCCGCCCACCCTCAGACGCGCGTCGGGCTCGCGCAGGGCGTAGATCACGTCCACCGTGCGCGCCACCTCGTCGACGGTCCGCGAGACGCTGACCAGCGATGCGCTGGGCGCCTCGCCGCCCAGGCTGATGGGAAGCCATTGCTCGGTGCCGGGCAGCTTGAAGTGGGCGTCGCGGTCGGAGCGGAAACGGGCGGCGTCCTGCTCGGGCACCTTGGCGCGGATCCACAGCTCGTCGGCGTTGACGATGTGAAAGAGCACGTCCCCCTGGGCCACGCTCGAGCCCGGCGTGGCTTTGACGCTGGCGAGCGTGCCCGCGATCGGGGCGATCAACTTCCAGCTACCTGCGCCGCCGCCCCCGGTGGCGCCCGAGAACAGGGCCGCGGCGCGCCGGGCCGCGGAAACCGCCTGTTCGGCCACCTGGGCTTCCCGTTCGGCATCCTCCAGCTCGCGGCGGCTGATCGCTTCTTCTTTGATGAGGCGCCGGGCGCGCTCCACCGCCACATGGGCCGCCGTCGCGCGCGCGTCGGCCTCGACGATGGCCAGCTGGGCCCGGGCGGCGCCCTCCGGCGACGAGGGCGCCGGCGCCAGCGTGGCCAAGAGCTGCCCCTTGCGCACGCTCTGACCGGGGCGGGGCAGGCCCTCGCGTGGCGCCACCAGGCGTCCGGCCACGGCGGCGCCCACCACGGCGGAGCCACCGGGCGGCGTGTCGACGGTGCCGGCGACCTCGATGGAGGCCACCAGCGCGCCGCGCTCGACCTCCGCAATTCCAAAGGGCACGCCCCACTGCTGCTCCTTGAGCAGCTCGATCACCGCGTCCTCGTCGAGGCCCGCGGGCGCTGCTTTGGCCGCGGCCTGGGCGCTTGCGTGCACCGTCAGCGTCAGACCTTCGATCTCGGTGCGCTCCGCCCCTTGCACGAGCAACTTGCCGCGATACTCGCCCGGCTTCTGCGGCGTAAAACGCAGGGTGAAGATGCCGGGGCGCAGGGCCTTGCCCTGCTGTGCGCGCAGCGTTGCCGGGCCTTCGAGTTCGAGTTCGAGCGTGGCCTCGCTCACCGGACTGTGATCCTCGAGCCGCGTCAGGTGGGCGAGAAACTCCAGCGGCTGGCCGGCCACCGCCGGGCCGTGCTCGGCGAAGAGTTCGTGGCCGGCGCCGAAGATGGTGATGGCGGTGACGGCCGTCTCGCCGTGGCCGTGGCCCGGCTGATGGTGGTTATGGCCCCTGGGGTGCTCGTCGGCGTGGGCGTGGCCGTGGCCGTCCTCGTGCTCGCCCTCGTGACCGATTCCGTGATCGTGGCCCTCGCCGTGATCATGGCCATGCTCGTCGCTTGCGGGCGGGGGGCAGCCCAGCAAAAGCGCGCAGCTGGCCAGCAGATAGAGCGACCTCATTGAAACTCCCCACGCGCCGCGCGCAGCGAAAGCTCGGCCTGGCGCGCGGCCAGGGCAAGCTCCAGCTCCCGATAGGCCACCGCGGTGCGCGTGCGCTGGGCGTCCAAGAGCTCGATCAGCGTGCGTCGGCCTTCGAGATAGCCCTGCTGCACGGCCCTGCCCAGCAGTTCGACCCGCTCGCGCGTGGCGCTGCCGAAGCGCTGTAGCTCGGCCTGGGTGCGGCTGAGCAGCAGGGCGGCGCGGGCCCGCTCGATCAGCAGTGTGCGCTCGAGGCGCTCGGCCTGGGCCCTCGCCTGGGCGCGCGCGGCCTTGGCCTGGGCGCGCAGGGGAGCGGCGGGTCGGTTCAGGGGCAATTCCATCGACAGGCCCGCCTGATAACCCCACTGGCTCTCGTTTTCTTCCACCCGGCGCACCCCGCCGCTGAGCGAAAAGCGCGGCACATAGGTGGCATCGGCGGCCTCGCGGGCGTTGTCGGCCGTGCGCTCGGCGGCGCGTGCCTCCCGCAGGGCGCTCGGCTCGGCCTCGTGTTCGGCTTGGGCGGCCTCGGTCGGGGCCAACGGGCCCACCAGCTGCAGCGTTTCGCCGCCGTCGATCCCCAGCTGCAGTGACAGGGCCAGGCGCAGCCCGTCGCGGGCGATCTCGGCCGTTCGCAGGGCGCTGCGGGCCAGCTCGCCCTCCAGCTCCATGCGCGTCAGCTCGTAGCCGCTGGCGGTGCCCTCCTGGTGGCGCTGGCGCAGCACCTCCGCGGCGCGGTCGAGGCGCTCGAGTTGCGTGGCCGCGATGGCCAGCCTGCGCTCGGCCACCATGGTCTCGTAGAAGCGCAGCAAAGCATCGAGCACGCCCTGGCCGCGCTGGCTGGCGGCGCGGCTGCGGGCCAGCTGCACGGCGGTCGCGGCCAGATGTCGCCGGGAGGCGCGTTGGCTCGAGAGGTCGATGGGCACCGTCAGCGCCAGCGCATCCTCGAAGCCGTGGCCAGGCTGGTGCTCGCGCTGCCAGCCGAGCTGGGGATTGGGGTAGCGCCCGACACCCACGGCGGCGGCTTCGGCGCTGTGGACCTGCTGGGCGATGGCCGCCATGCCCGGTCCGTGCTTGCGCGCCAGTTCCACCACGGCGCGCTCGTCCAGGCTGCGCGGGGCTCCAGCGATGGCCAGCGCCGGCGCCAAAGTGCAAAGCAGTCCGCAAAGCAGGGCGCACAGGCTCATCAAGGGTCGCACGGCCGCGAAGAGTAGCCTCCCGCGCCAACCGGGTCACGCCGTTCCGCCGCCGTTCCGCCGGGACTGCGCCCATGCGCAATTTTCGTGCGGCATGGCTGTCTCCGGCTTTGCCAGGTCGCCCCGCCCATCCCCAAAAGCTTTTGGATGCCGCGCACTTGGCTTCGCAGCCATACGCCCCAATTCGGGAACTTGCGTGCGCACCTCGGGATCGGGTCCTATGTGTGTGTCTGTAGTTTCACACTCGTGTTGGGTTTTCAGGAGAAGTTCATGTCCAGGGTCACGTTTCAAAGCGCTTTGTCGGTTCTGTTGCTCATGGTCGGCTGTGCTACCGAAGGACCGGCCTTGACCCCCTGCCCGGAGGGTTCGTGGCTCGAGCAGCCCTACACCTGCGAGTGCGAGGGCGATCCCGAGGGCGCCTATTCGGGCGTGACCCACTGCCTGGCGGATGGTTTCCTGAGCGACTGCGACTGCAGCGGCACGGCCGTGATCGGTACCGGCGGGCAGCAGACCGCCGATCAGCAGCCGGCGGGCGGCAGCAACCTCAACGCCGCAGCGGGCGCTGGGGACGGCACGGCCAGCTCGGCGCTGCCGGTGTTGGCCGATCCGAGCGGTCAGGCCGGTGGTGGCGCCGTGGACATGACAGCGGCGGACGCTTCGACCGGGCTCGAGATGGCCGACGCGGGCGCCATGGACACCACGACCTCGGCAGACGCCGGCTCCTCGGACGCATCGAACACCCCCGATCCTGGCAGCAGCACCGGGTCCGATGGCGACGGCAACCAGCTTTCGCCCTGCGCCACCGCGGTCGACTGCAACAAAGGTTACGACTGCTACGTCCAGGGCGGCTTTTGCTCCCTGGCCTGCGCCTCCGACGCTGACTGCAGCTCGCTCAGCGGTGGCTACACCTGCTACCTGGAAGCCGGCGCTGGCGTCTGTCGTGTGGAGTGCAGCACCGAGGGCGGCAGCGAGGGCTGCCCGGCGGGCACCACCTGCAAGAACGTGGCGGCCGCCGGCTCACCGGCATCCCTGCGCTGCGCGCTCTGAGGCCGGGCCCGCTCGCGCTCGCTCGCTTCTCCCCCCGCTCCCCCCCGGCTGCTCCCGCTCCTACTCGAGCGGGGGCGGCTCCTGGTATCCCGCCTGGGCGAGACCGAAGCCGGTCATATCGCTGTAGGAATAGGCTCCGTTGAGGCCGGTGTAGCTGGAGACATCGCCGGTGTTGGGGTCGACGCGCCAGGCGGTATTGGCGGGGATCTCGCCGTTGGGGCCGGCCAGCACGGCGCCAACGTTGACCGCGCCGCCCGAGCCGACGCCCCAGACGAAGCCGTCGACGTCGATGCTCACACCCTTGACCGGGCCCACGGCATAGGAGCTGACGTGGGCCAGGGTGTCGGCGTCGTAGGCGTGCAGTCCGGGATCGCCGAAGTCCACGCCGCCGCCGACCCAGATCTTGCCGGCACCGTCGGTCATGCAGCCGTTCATGCCCAGCAGCGGACCGCCGGCGCCGCTGTTCTGCCAGGTCTCGGTGGAGGGGTCGAAGCGCGAGAGGCCGAACATGCCGCAGACGAAGATGCGGCCCTTCTCATCGAGCGTCAGGCCGTAACCGTTGCCTGCGGGCTCGATATTCCAGATGCGGGGCTGCAGGGTCACCGCGTCGATGCGGATCAGCTGGGTGGTGTTGGACACGAAGGTCCAGAAGTTGCCGCCCAGGTCGGCGGCGCCGCCATAGGGGCCGTAGTTCAGGATCACGACGCCGCCGAAGGGGATCGCCGAGCCGATGAAGTCCACGCCCGACAGGCCCGGCACCGAGACCATGTTCTTGATGGCGCCGGTCGCGCCGTCGAGGCGGGCGACCTCGATGGTGCAGCCGAGCACGCCGTCGCAGGTGGTGGCGCCTGCGGTCCAGACGTCGGCCAGGGCGTCGGGGGCCGGGGGAGGCGCCCAGGCCACGGGGCGGTTACTCCACCAGGGCAGGGGGGTGAACCAGGCCACGCACTCATCCTCGCCCCAGGGGCGCACGTCGGTGGCACCCTGGGAGGTGTCGATCATGCCGTTGCCGTTCTTGTCCTGGCACTTGTCGATCGAGGCGTAGATCTTGATCACGCCGCCGCCGTCGCCGCCGATGGCGTTGGAGGCGCCGCCGCGGTTGGCGACCGCCACGTCGCCGTCTTCGGCCACCGACGTGCGTGAGGGCAGCCCCAGGCCCATGGGGCTGGTCAGGTAGCGGCCCTTCTCCTCCAGCGTGCGCGTGTCGAGCTTGGTGACGGTGCCCTCCAGGGAGTTGGCGATCCAGATGTAGGAAGCCTCGACCGCCGCCATCGGCACCGCGTTGGGGTTGAGGACCTGCTGCTCGCCGATGGGCGCCACGGCGTTGGTGTTGCCGAACCCATCGGTCGCGGTCGTGGACGCCGGGTCGGTGGCGGGTGAGTTGCCGAATTGGCTGGTGTTGCCGCTCCCGCGCGTGCCGCCGTTCGAGTCGGCCTCGGCAGAGCATCCAAGCGCCGCCAGCGCGGTCGTCACCAGCAGGTGACCCATGGGGTGAGTAAGAACTTTCATCAACGCCTCCAGATATCCCGCAATTTGCAGGTCGCGCTCCACACCGATCCCAACACCATAAATGGTGGCTAGATCATGGGGGATCGGCTCGTACTTTCAGCCGTCGGGGGTTGATTTCGATCAGGTGTACTCGGTCGGCGGTACCAAGAGGGCTCGCGCGTTTCAGTAACCAACCATACGGTTAGCAGTTAGGGCTGCCATTTGTGCTAACAGGGCGGGCCATGGAGCTACGCGACAAATCCGCCATCGTCACCGGCAGCGCCACCGGCGTGGGCCGCGAAACCGCCCTGGCCCTCGGCCGCCTGGGCTGCAACGTGATCATCAATTACACGCGCTCGCGCGCCGAGGCCGAGCAGACCGGCGCCGACGTGGCGGCCCTGGGCGTGAAGGTCGAAGTGGTTCAAGCCGACGTCTCGGTCGACGCCGACTGCAAGCGCCTGGTGGAGACCGCCACCGCCCACTTTGGCGGCCTGGACGTGTTGGTCAACAACGCCGGCACCACCAGCTTCATCAATCACGCTGACCTGGACGGCGTGGGCGACGAGGACTGGACGCGCATCATGGCCGTCAACGTGCAGGGGCCCTTCCAGATGGCGCGTGCGGCCCGCGAAGCGCTGAGCGCTGGCGACGGCGGCGCCATCGTCAACGTCTCATCGATCGCCGGCCTGCGCGCCATCGGCAGCTCGATCCCCTACTGCGCCTCGAAGGCCGCCCTCAACAACCTCACCGTGGCCCTGGCGCGCGTGCTTTCGCCCAAGGTGCGCGTCAACGCCGTCGCGCCCGGCTTCATCACAGGGCGCTGGCTGCAGGGCGGTCTCGGTGGCGCCTACGACATCGCCAAGGCCGCCAACGAAAAGCGCGCGCCGCTGCAGCGCGTCTGCGACCCCAAGGACGTCGCCGACGCCATCCTCTCGCTCATCACCGGCTCCAGCATGATCACCGGCCACATCGTCCCGGTGGAAGGGGGCCTGCTGATCGGCGGATAGGTCCGGGGATGGAGGCGGGTCTGGAAGAAAAGGGACGCCCCCCCGTCTCCGCGTCCGGCGAGGGGGAGCCGGATATGCAGGAGACGGGAGGGACTTCTGTGTGGGGATGGTCTGGTTGTTGGGTAGCTAGGGAGGATCGATGTCGATGAAGAGGACCGCAGCCAGCGTTGCCCTACTCGCTGCGCCCTTCTGACTGTCAAACCCAGCTCCCACGGGCTTTATTCCGCCTCTGTTTGGCGTTTATGTCGCCGCGGCGATTTTTTTCGCGACCTGACACCCCGCGGTGGCCGTGATATCTCCACGGCGTCGGCGCCCGTAGCTCAGCCGGATAGAGCTGCCGCCTTCTAAGCGGCCGGTCGCAGGTTCGAGTCCTGCCGGGCGCGCCCGGCTTCCGCCCGAAAGCCATGCACACGCCGAGTCCGAGTCGACGCGACCCAGCCTTCTTCGACTCGCTGGTCGCCGCGATCGTCGACGGTTTCCCCGCGGCTTTGTCGCTGTACGTGATCGGCAGTCATGCCGATGCTACGGCCGTCGAACTCAGCGACGTGGATCTCGCGCTGGTCTTTGCATCGGAGCCGACGCGGTTTGCACATGAGGCAGCCCATTCGCTTTCCCAGCGTCTGGCGGAGCAGCATGGCACGCGGGTGGATCTGATACTGAAGAACGCGAGTGTCCTGCGCGAGCGCGGCTGGGAGCCGTTGCGGGGCGGGGGGGCGCCTGTTGTGGGGCAGGGAGATGGCCGAAGAAGTACCCGCCGAGCCGCTGTCGCCGTACTTGCTGCGGCGCGTGCACGGCTTCGTGGTCTACGGTCAGATCGTGCGCGGCCGGCTCGGCAGGGCCTTGCGCCACCCGCTCGAGTATCCAGATCCGGCAGCGCCTTTCCTCGGCTACGAACGCTTCGGCTTGCTCACCCAGGGCGGCTACGAGCCGGGCTTGCGCACGCTCGTCAATCTGGTCACCGCCGGTACCAGTGTGCGCTTGGCGAAACTCGCCGGGATTCGGGTGGGCACCAAGAAGCTGTCTGTCGAACTCTATCTGCGCCATGTCGATGATCGCTGGGCTGAGTTCGCCCGTGGCGTCTATGCCCTGTGCAAGCAGAAACTGGGCTACCGCCTGCCGGCGTTCGGGGAACATGAGGTGTCCAAGGCCGTCGCCGAACTGTGCCGGCAGACCCTGGACTTCGAGAATCAGACTCTGCTCGATGTCCGGGAGTTGATCCCCGCGTTCCCCTTGCTCGAAGCGCCCGAGATTCCCTGACGCGGGGTCGAGGGGGCCTGGGGCCGCCCGCGTGACAGCGACTCGCGCGCGCCGTACGCTTTTGTTTGCGCGCTCCAGCGGAGCGCACGGGAGGTTCCATGGGACGTTCTACCGGCTTCGCTTTTTCGTTTTTGCTGGCTTTTGCGCTTTTGCTCGCGGGCCTGTCACCGCGGCCCGCGCGCGCCTGCGGTGGGCTCTTCTGCAACTCGTCCATGCCGGTCAACCAGGCCGCCGAGCGCATCATCTTTTCGGAAAATGGCGATGGCACCGTCACCGCCATGATCGAGATCCAATACCAGGGGCCCGCCGAGCAGTTCTCCTGGGTGCTGCCGGTGCCCGGCATTCCCGATGTGGATGTCTCGAGCTTGGCGGCCTTCGATAGGCTCGATGGCGCGACCAATCCCATCTACCAGCTGACGACGAACTTCGCCTGCGACTCCGGACTTCAGGGCAGCGTTGCCCGAGGGAGCAGTGGCCCGAGTTCTGCCGGCGATTTCGGGGCCGACGAGGGCGTGACCGTGCTCGCCAGCGGCAGCGTCGGTCCCTTTGACTTCAAGGTGATCTCGGTCGACGACGCGCTCGCCGACCCGGCCGACATCGCGCTGATGTGGCTCGAGGACAATGGCTACGACGTGACGGCGCTCGGGCCCGAGGTGCTGCGTCCGTACTTGGAAGAGCGGCTCAATCTCTTGGCCTTCAAGTTGAGCAAGGAAAATGACGCCGGGTCGATTCGCCCGGTGGTGATTTCCTATGAGGCCGAGCAGCCCTTCATCCCGATCCGGCCCACGGCGGTGGCCGCCAATGACGACATGGGGGTCAAGGTCTTCGTGGTCTCGGGCGAGCGGGCGATCCCCCAAAATTACAAGGCGTTGGAGCTGAACGAGGCGCTGATCGATTGGTTCAATCCCAACGACACGTATAACGACGTGGTCAGCGCCGCGGCCGACGAGGCTGCGGGCCAGGGCTTCGTGACCGAGTTCGCCGGGCCCAGTGCCGATTTCGAGCAGCTGATCGTGGCCGAGTGGGAGCGCTCGGAGTGGATGCGGATCTCGAGCCAGAGCTATGCCCGCGGTGTCGACCTGATGGTCGATGTTCGCGATACCTTCGGGGCGTGGGATGGCTTCGAGGATGCGCTGAAGAAGGCGGTGATGCTGCCGGCAGGTCTGAGTCTGCAGAGCCTTCTGGATTGTCCCAACTGCTACGCCGATGACCCCGAGTTGGTGCTGGAGCCGGCCACGCTGCTGCAGAGCGTCTTCGAGCTGGTCATCCAGCCCATGTTTCGCACCGAGGAGCTGCTGCAGTCGCGGCCCTATCTGACGCGGCTGTATACCACCATGAGCGCCGACGAGATGACGCTGGATCCGGCCTTCGACTTCAATCCGGATCTGGACGACGTCAGCAATATGCACACGGCCGAGCGCACTATCGAGTGCGACGACAGCTGGAGTGTGGAGCTGCCCCAGGGCGACATCGTCTACGGCAGCGAGCCCAATGTCTGGCCTATGAGTTTGGCGACCTCGGAGCAGCCGGCCGCCCGACGCATCATGCAGCTGGGCACGAGCGGCATGGGCGAGGTGCTCAAGGACAACAGCGAGCGCATCGCGAAGCTGATCGTTGCCGGCGACAATGGAAGCGGTGGTGTGGTGCGGCTGGCCGACGGCGGCCTGGCGCCTGCGGAAGGTGGCGACGACGGCTGCGGCTGCAGTGTGCCCGGTGGCGGCGTGCGCTCTTCGAGCCCTGCTGCGTTGCTCGGGGCGAGTCTGCTAATGCTGGTGCTCGTGCGACGCCGAATGCGCTGACGCCAGCGACAGTTGGTGCCGGCGTTGCCGTCAGCGGCCGTCGGCTTCGAGCTGCACGGCTTCCAGCTTTGCGATCAGCGCGTCGAGCGGGCCGCGCATGCAGGCGAGGCAGTCGCGATTGGCCTTCCCGCAGCCCTCCTTGGCGCGTTGGGAGGCCATGACCAGTGCGGGAAGTGCCCTGCGATCGCCGAGCTCGGTGAGCTTCAGCAGGTGCGGCTTCTTCCTGTCGCAGGTGTTGGCCAGCTGAAAGTGCGCCAGAAGCCTTGCGTAGCTCGGCACTTCGTCCATCGGCACGTGGGCCAGCAGCGCCTCGGCGCCGTCGACGCGCTCGGCTCGCGTTTCACCGTTGACCAGCTGTGAGAGCCTGGTTGCCAACGCTGGCGACAGTCCCGTGGCCTCGGCCGCCTGCGGCGTGACCTTGACGCTGGCTCCGGGGCCGCCGGTGGCCGACGTCTGCCCCCTGGGCGCATGCAGGTCGATTTCCCCCGCGACTTTGTTGGCGATTTGATCAAGGTCGCTTCCGGGATTGATGGCGATGTCGAGTTGCCCGGTGTAGACGAGGGCGCCGGCTCCCGCCGCCACCAACGAGAACAGCAGCAGGCTCAGGTAGGAGCGGCGCGGGGGCGGCTGCGATGGGGCGACCGATGGCGGGGAAGAAAGGGGCGAGGGCGGTGCCGAGGAGGGGCTCGCCGCGTTGGCAGGTGGCCAACTATCAGTTATTGATTTCGCTGGTCCCATGGCGTTGGCCGAGGGGCCTGTGGCGCCGGCCAGGCGCTCGACCAGGGGCGCCATGGGGAGCACAAAGGCGCCCGAACCGCGGCCGGCATCGCCGATCAGGCGCAATATGTCGCGAACCTCGCCGCCGCTCGACGGGCGGGCGTTGGGATCGACTGCCAACAGGGAGGAGATCAGGCGGTCGAGCTCGAGTGGTATGGTGAGGTCGCCCGAGGATTCGCGCGCGCTGGGCGGTTCGGTGCGCAGCTGGGTCTTGACCAGTGCGACGAAATTTTCCTCCTGCCAAAGCCGTCTGCCCACCAGGCACTCCCACAGCACGGCACCCAGGGCGTAGAGGTCGGAGCGATGGTCGGTCCTGTCTCCCACCGCTTGCTCGGGTGCCATATAACCAGGAGTTCCGACCACGGTGCCCTGGCGCGTGAGTTGAGCGCCCGAGCCCTTGCCCGTCGGGACGCTGCTCTCCTGGTCGAAGCGCGCGATGCCGAAGTCCAGCACTTTCACGGTCTCGAGGCCGCCGTCGCGCAGCTCGATCAGGATGTTTTCGGGCTTGATGTCGCGGTGAACGATGCCGTGGCGTTCGGCCGCCGAGAGGGCGTCGGCGATCTGGGCGCCCACCATGCAGGCCCGCACCCACGGCAAAGAGCGCTCTGCGTTCAGCAGCGCCCTGAGGCTGCGGCCATGCACCAGCTCCATCGCCAAAAAGGCGCCGCCATCGGGCAGGCGGCCGTAGTCGAGGGCAGCGATCACATTGGGGTGATGAAAGCGCGACGTCACCATCGCTTCGCGCGCGAAGCGTTCGGCGGCGCCTTCGATGCCCGCAAGCTCGCGGCGGATGATCTTCAGGGCGACGCTTTTGTTCAGCGCCAGCTGCTCGGCCACATAGACGGCGCCCATCGCACCCTCCCCCAGGCACTCCAGGACGCGGTAGCGGCCTTCGATGACGGTGCCGATGAGGGGATCCGATTGCATGCTGAACGGGCGGTCCATCGCGGGCGACCAGCTCCCAGTATAGCGATCCATCCGAAATTGGACGCCTTCCAGGCCTCGGAGGTTCCGGCTCTCCGTTTTACCCCCAATGATGCCGGGGGTGGTCGACGCACTACAGCCGCTGCACGCCGATGACCCGGTAGCGCTGGGTACCAGGATGGCGTGCCAGGTGCGCGATGGTCGGAGGTAGCTCGCGCTCGCCGCGGCGGGTGTGTACCACCACCATGGTGTAGCCCGCTCGCTCCTTTGGGGGCAGAAGTCCAGCGGCGCAGACGCCGCCGGTCGCCGTCGCCGCCAGCTGTCGCTGCCACTGCAGGGGCCGGCCATGCCAGTCGAAGGCTTCGAGGCGGTAGCGGGTGTCGCGATGGCTTCCCTGGCGATGCCAGATCAGCAGATCCTTGGCGCACAGACGATGCTGCTGGCTGCCATCGTCGAGCGGGTGTAGCTGGAAGCCGTCCACCGGATTGACCTCGGCGAAGTAATGACGCACGAGTTTGTCGCGGCGTCGGGCGATGGTGTCGGCCATGTAGCTGGCGGCGCGTGGGTCGCTATAGCGGCCGGCGCGCACGGCTGCTTCGATGTGGCGTCGTTCGAAGCGCGCGATGATCTTGGCCGCCCAGTAGGCATCGAGCCGGTCGCGATAGTAAAACGGTGCATAGGGGATGGCCGGGCTGTAGGCCTCGGGTCGGTAGTGCCTGCTGTCGTAGCGCCCGACGCCGCGCAAGGCCGGTCCGCGGTGGCCCTCGTAGGGCCTGCGCCACAGGCCCAGGGCCAGCAACGAAAGGCCCGCGTCGCCGTAGTCGAAATGCGGCGCCCAGCCGTCGTGTTCGTGTGCTCCGTCGCCGAACCAGATGCCGAAGGACTTGCCGAAGTCGAGCAGATGGTGCCGCACGTGGCCGAGGCCCGAACCGGGCTCGCTTTCGATCCAGGTGTCGAGAGTGTTGGTCGATTTGACGTCGCTTTGGCCGAGCCAGGAGAAGAAGAGTTCCTGTGCGCGCACCTCGCGCCGATGCTCGTGGGGGATGAGATCGTTGGGATCGTCGGTGCGTACGCCCGTGGAGGGAAAGCCGCCAATGGGGATGCCCTCGAGATAGCGGCTGGCGACGGCGCGATAGAAGCGCCCATCGGCCGTCTTGGCGGCGTGGGCGAGCGCTTCTTCGAGCATGGCGTCGGTGAAGCGCAACTTGCTCCCATCCTCGACCGTGATGGTGGCCCCATCGGCGATGCCCAGGTCTTCACGCCGAAAATGCACGATGAAGTTGTCGGGCACGTGAAAGCCTGCGGCCCACAGCAGTCGTTGAACGACAACCTCGGCGGCGCTTTCGCTCTCGGGAAATTCCGCGCGGTCCATCTTGAAGATGTAGCGTCGACCCTGGCCATCCTCGGCCGTAAAACCCGGTGCCGCGCCCAGCGATTTGCCCCGCACGACCGTCCAGCCGCCTTCGGCCATGGGCGTGGCCGAGGCGTTGCCGCGCTCGAGCTCGCTGGGATCGATGGCGAAGCGTCCGATGCGGTTTTGGAACCAGCTCGAGTCGGGAACTTCGCCCAGCGAGTTGATGCCGATGGCCAGGCGCGGTGTCGGCATTGCCATGTGTAGCAGCACCGGCCTGCGGAAGGTGTTGTCGACGCTCGCGATCTGGCCGGCGAATTCGGTTTCCACTGGCAGTGGAACTGGGGAGCGGTCGTAGACAGCGAAGATCGGGTCGCGGTTTTCGAAGCGCAGCGTGGTCAGCGGTCCGGCGCCGCACGCGCTCGTCAGCAGCAGCAGTGGCCACAGCCAGCAAAGTCGCACGCGGCCTCGAGTGGAGGCAGCAGCGGTCGGCCGCGTCGAAGGGGGCTCAATGGGTGTCGGAGGGATCATCGCTCGGATTGAGTCTCATGTGAAAAAAGAGTCCCCCGTCGATGGAGGAGGCCAACTGCAGCCGAAAGCGCGCGCCGGTGTGGCCCATCCAGTGCAGGCCCGCGCCATAACCAAGGCGCAAGTCGGAAAAACCCAGATCCTGCAGGTCGCGGTAGGCGCGTCCGGCGTCGACGAAGAGGTAGGCCGAAAGCCGTTCCTGCACGGGGTAGCGGTATTCGGCGCTGCCCAGGGCGGTGATGCGCCCGCGAAAGCGGTCGCGTCGATAGCCGCGCAATAGCAGCGATCCGCCCAGTTGGGGCAGGTCGACGAAGGGGATCGTGTGCAGCTCTCCGATCACGGCTGAACTCCGCAATCGCAGCAGCAGCACCCGATCGCCGCGGTAGAGGTCGAAGAAGGGCTGTAGCTCGAAACCCACGCGGCCGAAGCTGCTGTGCGGTCGCAGAAATTCGGCCTGAAAGCCGCCCCATACCCGAGCGCGAATGCCGCTCGAGGGAAGCGGAAGGAAGGGGCGGCTGCGCTCGAGGTGGCTGTAACTGAGGGCTAGCTCGTTATAGGAGTCGCGCAGGGGTGCGCCAAAGCCGGTGAGCGTGTTGGGGTCGTAGCGAGCCGTGATCCAGGCGCGGTCGGGCTCGGCAAGGTTTCCGCCCTCGCTCAGCTCGCGATGGCGCAGCAGCTGTTTCAGCTGTAGCTGAAAGCCGCCTCCGAGGCGGGATAGGGCTTTGCCTTCGATGTGCACCTCTTCGCTCCGATAGATGCTGCTTTCGGCACTTTCGGGATCGAGCGCGTCCATGGGCAGCGATGGAGCGGTCTGGAGGCGGTCGGCGTTGCCGACGCCGTAGAAGGGTCGGCTGTCGTGCACTTCGTAGCCGGCCTCGAGCGAGAGCTGACCGCCACCCAGGGCCTGGCCGCTGTCGATGCCCAGCTCGTAAATCTGGCGGCCGACGCCGGCGTAGCCCGCGCGCATCAACAGATGCTCACGCTCTCCGAAGAGGTCCCGGTGCACCAGCCGCGCGCCGATGCTCGGCGTAAAGCCGGTCTCGACAAAGGCCGTGGGAAAGACCCCGAAGATGCGTCGTTCGTCGAAAAAGAGGCTCTCGGCCCGTTGCCTCAGGCGGTGATCGCGTTCGAATTTCGACCCCTGGATCAGAGCCCCCGTGCTCACGCGAAGCACGAGGCGCGGGATGCCCAGCAGCACCCGCGGGACCAGGCGCAGGTCGAGGGTGGGTCGCTGGTCGGGGCGTGCCAGGGGGCGGGCATCGGTGGAGCGCACCCGGGCATGGGCGGCTTCGGTTTCCTGGGCTCCTGGCTCGCTGGTGCTTTCAGCGGCGGCGTTTGCATCGGGCTTTTCTTGGGCGCGAGCGGGGCTCACCAGGCCCGCGATCAGCGCCACCCAGAACGCGCCGCATCGCAATCGCCGCCCCATCCGAAGCCCGAGTCGCATAATCGTCGATGGGCGGTTCCTTGCGGCGCCGCCGGCTTCGCGATGAGGTAAGCACCCTCGGGCCGCTGTCCAGGTGCTGGTCACGGCCGCCAGCGTGCGTAGGTCAGCGGCGACGGCATTATCGACTGGAGTTGCCATGGCCATCACCTGGTACGTCATTGCCAATCGGGCCGGCGCGCGCATTCTCGAGGCTCGCCCCGATCGACCGCTGCGGTTGGTCGAGGTTATCGAGCACGAGAGCGGCCGTCTCAAGAACCGCGAGCTGGACACCGACCGCGCTGGTTCGGGCTACGACAGCGCCCGCGCCGGCGTGCGCGCCAAGACCAAGAGCGAGTCCGCCCACGAGCACAACGCGGCGGACTTCGCGCGCGATCTCGCGGGGGGGCTCGAGGCCGCGCGCAACGATCGCAGCTTCGACTATCTGGTGCTGGTGGCCGAGCCCCATCTGCTGGGGTTGATCCGGCGCGCGCTGGACGTGGCGACCGCCTCGCGCGTGGGTTTCAGCATCAACCGCGACCTGACCCACGTTCCGCTCCACGCGCTGGCATCGCAGCTGCAGCGCCTGGCCGGTTGAGTTCACTCGGCAGCAAGCCCGAAAGCTTGCGCCGGCGGCCTGTGGGCTTACTGATCGGGCATGGGTCTGGCCAAACTCGTCGACCGCGTCGCCGCCTTGGGCGGTCCCAGCGAGCCTGCTGCGGGCCGGCGGCTGCTGGAGCTGCTGCTGCAGGCGTTGACCGCGGAGCTGCATCCGCCCGACCGGGCGCCGCTGCGGGCCGGCTTGCCACAGCAGTTACACCCTGGCCTGGAAGGCGGCTATGGGCCGGCCCTCGAGCCCCTCGACGCCCTGCTTTCGCGCCTGTCAGCCGAGCTGGCACTCGAAGCGGGTGCGGCCCTGGAGCAGGCGTCGATCGCCGGCCGCGCCGTCGGTGAGCTGCTGAGCGCCGATGGTCGCAGGCAGCTGATACGTCGATTGCCCGATGGGCTCGGGGCGTTACTGGAGTTGCCCGAGCCGGCTGCCAACACGGGGCGCCGTCAGGTGCAGCGAGTGACGCCGCGGGAGTTGCCGCGCCCGCGCCTGGCCGCCGGCCGCCCCGGCAGTGAGCATCCGCTGAGCGAGGCCGTCGCCGATCGCACCCAATCGGGCGCCGTCGGAGGCCCGGACGTGGCGCGCACGGCCCATACCCTGGGCGGCTACAGCGACGAGCGGGATCGCCAGGGTGAGAGCCTGGCGACCGGGGCCCCGGGCAGCAAGCGTGGTCTCGGCGACGCCGAGCGTTGAATCCGCGGATGTGGTGATGCTTGAGCGCCTGCCCTTCGATCCCGGGGACGCGCGCCTTTGGGGGGTGGCATTCGCCCTCTCGGTGATCACCCTGGCAGCGGGTCTGTTCTTGATTCCGGTGGTGCTGATCGGGCTCGAGCCCGACCACTTCGTTCACGAGCGCGGCTTGCCACGGCCCCCGCGCCGCCATCCCCTGGTGCACGCGCTGCTGGTTTTTTCGCGCAATGCCCTGGGCCTCTTTCTGTTGGTGCTCGGGGTGGCGATGCTGGTACTTCCGGGCCAGGGACTGCTGACCATCATCGCGGCGCTTACGCTGATCACGCTGCCGGGCAAGCGACGGCTTGCGCGCTATCTGCTGTCGCGCCGCTCTTTGCACCGCCTGGTCGACCGCCTGCGCGCCCGTGCCGGGCGGCCTCCCTTGCAGCTTTGATTCAGGAGGCCTCGCCGCCCGCGATCTCCACGTGGTCGAATTCCTGCCCCGTGGCGTCGACCGCCCGCAGTGTCAGCGTATCGCCAGCGATGGTGACGTGTACGAAGTGCAGCACGTCTTCGCTGAAGGCGGTGAACGAAGAGACCCCGGCGCTGCGCGTGCCCCGGCCACCGCCGCCGGTGATCACATAGGTGATGCCGCCGATGGGCTTGGTGCGCTCGTAGTGGTGGTCGTGGCCGGCCAGCACCAGCTTCACGCCGTACTTTTCCAAAATCGGCGAGAAGGTCTCGCGGAAGCCCAGGTACGAACCATGGCTACCCGACGAGTAGGGGCTCTTGTGGGTGAAGACCACGGTCCACGGTTGCCCGTTGGCTTGCAGGTCGGCTTCGACCCACTGGGCTTGCGCTTCGGAGGGTAGCTCGGTGTCGATGGCGACGAAGTGCACCGGACCCCAGTCGAAGGAGTACCAGCGCTCGATGCCCTCGGGGCCGCCGTTGGCAGGTAGGTCGAAGACCTCGCGGAAGGGGGCGCCGTTGTCGGTGTAGGTGTCGTGATTGCCGAGCACGGGGAAGGTGGGCACCGAGACCAGCATCGGTTCGTAGACGCTGAAGAAGGTCCGCTCGTACTGGTCGAGCGTGCCCGAGTCGTAGGCGACGTCGCCGGTGACCACGACCAGGTCAAAGGCCGTCTGCCGCATCTGGTCGAAGACCGCGTACTGCCCGTCGCCGCCGCTGCCAGAGTCGCCGAAGGCCACGAAGCGGACCGGCGCTTCACTGTCCGAAAGCGGCGCGGTGCGGAAGCCTGCACGCGGCGCCATCAGGGTATCGCCCGCACCGTGCAGGCTGTAGCAATAGATGGTATCGGCCTCGAGGCCCGAGAGTTCCACGTGATGTTGGTGGGCGTCGTGGGGCGTGGCCTCGATGTCGTGGATCGAGTCGTAGGAGCCGACGGAGCTGCCGTCGGGAAGGGTGACGTCGACGCGGTAGGACTCGATCGACGTCGCGGTGAACAGCACGTTTGTGGAATCGGTTTCGGTGCGCTGCAGATAGGGCGCGCGCACCAGCTCCGAAGCGGCGAACGCGTTGTCGTCGTCGCCGCAGGCCAGACTTAGCTGGTGGTCGAAGGCCTGCCGCATCAGCGGCATCTCCGGCAAAGATCCGAGCTTTTCCGACCGGATTTTTGCGCTACCTGCCGGTGCGCACGCACCCAATAGGGCGAGCGCAGACGCCGACGCGACGGAAACGAGCTGTAACTGCATGTAAGCCAATATGTGTCGGCTTGCAGCGCTTGCAAGCCGACACATGGGCCCGTGCAGTTGAGTCATCAAGGCGCTTGATCGAGCGCCTGCGGGAGAGGCTACCAGTCGTCGCCGCCGCGACCGCCGCCGTCGAAGCCGCCGCGACCGCCACCGCGCCCACCGCGACCGCCGCCGCGCCCACCGCGACCGCCACCACGACCGCCGCCGCCGCCGCCGCCGCC